>Ga0116231_10000034_pt1 | contig 126953 bp, 81 predicted proteins | sample S1TSphgellanicum_2_FD_89695 | JGI IMG/M metagenome (GOLD analysis project Ga0116231, IMG submission 89695) | Host-associated microbial communities from peat moss isolated from Minnesota, USA - S1T2_Fd - Sphagnum magellanicum MG | ecosystem: Host-associated > Plants > Peat moss > Unclassified...
ATTAACAAAAATGAAGAAACAAAATAAAAAATAAAAAATAAAAAATGAGCAGAAAAATCTAAGGCTACGTATTTGCTTCTTTTTTTATCTTTTTTTTTTTGGATGACGTCTGGCCAGCAGCTCTGGGGAGCATTCACAACAACCGTTGCAGGAGAAGTAAGTAACGGCGGGGGGGGGCCACGGGTGCATTATGCACCGGGTATACACTAGTTATTTATTAAGTTAACATTCTTCAAACCTTCCACACCTAATGGTGCGTTTAGAATTTATGGCAAATAGTTTTATCATAACACATGTCCTATTCACATTTGATGATTAAATTTCATGAGTGTCATGTTGTTGTAGCCTTGATCTCGTTGTTTTTTATCTTTATTGGATTTGTTCTTCACTTTTTCATTGTTTTTTTAAATCTCTTGGCATTCGTTTTTCACTTTTAGACTATTCCTTGTTTTTATGTGTTATGAATACCATGGATCACCAAAGAAACATTGAATTTTTCTTTTTATTTTGCTCACATTATGGAACAATGAATCCACACATAAAGTGTTCATACAAATCAAGTACATCATTTTAGATTTTTCATTTGATTCTTCTTTCGTGCAATTTCTTTCATGGACTCACGTGATTTGATAATCTCATATCATGCAAAATTTGAAAATATGGCAGTCTCCTTTCCATTTTGACATATAGTGACCCCTTGCAAGCTACATCTAGCTCACTTGGTCCTCCTTTGTCACCTAATGACTTGCATTTTTTTTGACATGATTATGATATCTATAATTCAAATATTAACAATTTTAATTGACATATCAACATGTCAATTCAAGAACAAACATATCCACATGAATGCATAAGGACTTGAATATAAATAGAATTTGATTACTTGGATCAACATCCTTTTGTGCTTCTACATCTTGATTTTCTTGATGATCATCTTTTTCCACATCTCCAAAATCATTCATTTTCATGTTGCCTTATCACATTTGAACCTTGTATCAAAAATTGAGAATGATTGTTTAAAGCACATGCAAGTTCAATTATCAAAAGAACACGTGAGAATGAAAATATAACAAAGGTAAAAAAAACAAGAAAGAGGAAGGAACACCAAGGTGCAAAAAACATGGATGTGCAATAGGACGTCACGTACCATTGAGTTGTTTACTCAAGTTTGTTGGACCATATAGAATGTCATTGTAACTTACATAAAAATTATTCATGCTAATAACTTCTTAATGTAGATAACATCAAAATTACCAACGAGCTAACATCATTACCATGTTGGATGTTAGGTTGAATTGAGTGTTACATACCATGATAGATGTGAACAATATAATGTTAGGACATGAGATACCACTTAGGTACCATTGACATACCACTAGGTGTGAATAGGCCTTTAGTCCTTCAATGGGTAATATTAAGCCCATAGGCATGTGAAAACATCAACAAGTTATAAAGATGTGACATTTCCAATAGGCTTGTAACAATTTGAAACGTTGAAGGTAAATTAGATGTCACATATCTAGTTCTAATACCAAAGCTTGAAACTTTTCCTTTGCAAAAAAGTCACAAAAGGCATGTGAAAAAAATATTGAACATGTTAAAAATAATTCAACCAAAGTCTTAAGGTGATCATGAGGACTTAAAATGGGATGTTAAAGACTATGATGAAGGGAACATCTAACAAAAAACAATCAAAGAGGCTAGATCATTGACACACTCCCAAGCTCTTTAATAGACTCAAATGTGAATATAAGGTGAAAAGAACGAAAGGATAAGGAGTTGGGGCACGCTTTCTGTCTCGCAACACTTTTGAGGTAAAGTGGCATGTTGGCGTTCCGAGATGGAAACTAAGAAAAGTGACAAGCAATTCAATTATCCACACATACCTGCACAAATTAAATAACAAGTTGGTTAGTGTGTAGTTGGAACACTTTTGGTGCACGGACAAATCACGAACAAACACAAACCCACAAGACTCACCACAACCCAGACTTAGGGAAGCCACCACCTTCCCCCTTATAATATTCTTTGTGCCTAGCCATGGGGCCAGCACCCAAATGTCATTTTGTTTCAGGACTCCCAAATTGGAGTCCCGAAATTCTTAAAATTGGGACTCTTGCAACTTTGGAGGCCAATAACTTTGTGTGAAGACCTTTAATTGAGGTGAAGTCTAAAAAAAATTGTAGCCTTCATCGAGAGCTTTCCAACGATATGTGACACGCCACTTGCATGCAAAGAAATCGGGGCGATTCTCGACATTTAGTGGTCAAGAGTCAAATTGGCAATTTGACTCCCAACCTTTCTTTTGGCCATAACTTATGTTTTTAAGTGCCCAAATGGGTCATGTGAGCCCATTTTAGAGACATCTACGTTTTTAAAAAAATTCAACAATATAAGGAACTCTTCAATCCAATGAGTTTTGACCCCTACAATCGCCTTCTGAAAATTCAAAAGTCCATCAGGACTCTAACTCCCAAAGTGGGAATTCACTTGGGAGTGTGGGGGGTTTCATTCCCTCACACTTTCCTACACTCCCAAGAGTATGAAATGTGACTCCCGAGCTTCACTCTTGGCCCACACCTTTGTTAACCCTTACCTTGGTTGCAAACCCAAGGTTAAGGTTGCAACAATCATGATGACCAAGGCATGGATTCTCTTCTTGCAATTATTTTTTAAAACAAATCCAATTGCATTAAGGGATTCAAAACCACAAAAACTAAGGTTACAAATTTGAGTATTCAAACCAATTTCAAGTAAAATTGCACAAAGTAATTTTTATTTTATTTTTTGTTGATTTCTTTATTTTTTATATGTATTTGTATTTTAATGAAATATATTTTTTCCTTAATCGAGGTGTGTGACATTTTTTTTGTTCTTGTAGTGAGTGTCAATCATCTCCTCCCCAACAAGTTGTAATGTCCATCACAAGGAAAAGATCATGGAAGTTAAATTAATTTTAAATTAAAGTGTGAAAGGTCTTACACTAAGGATCTAGTATGTGAACTTCAATTATGGAAAACTTGAAAAGCTCAATCATCACATTACATAGTTTTATGTAGTAATTTTCAATACGTTCCATTGGATATGTACACATGTGTGGGCTGATTTTGTTGATAATAGTTTTACATAACTACGTTGTTCACATATATATTATATTGGCTACAAAAGGAAATTAGTTAGAACTTATCCAAGAAATAGGCCTTTTGTTTTTTTTAATGATAACATCTTGAGATCTAGCAATTTTGAACTATATGAAAGATATTTTAAAAGTAGAGGTTTCAAGTTTTCCTTATTTGTTTCATTTGATTTTAAATTGCAACAAATTGCAACAAATGATCTAATGAAATAATTTTGTCATATATTTGACACTTTGGAAGAAGGGACCCTTCATTGAAGTAGATGTACATGCACACATTTGGTCTCCTTTAGGTTTGATCAATTTTTCTTTGGAGCTCATGTTGAATTATGTGTATAGGTTCAATGGGGCACTTGATGGTCTTTTAACACAACTTTGTCATTTATTTAACATCTTGGAAAGGGGACCCTCCATTGAAATAGATCTTCCTTGCTTTAAGTTTGACTAATTCTAATTTAGAATTCATACTCAATTATGTGCACTTTTAATGGGGAATTTAAAGCTACTTGCAATGGTTGATCATTCAAAAGATCTACTAATGGGCGAAGGCACACTATAAGGGGGCCAACTTGGGCAATTTTGTGATATGTGCGTAAAATGCACACATGCAAAATGTGTTGCATTTAATTTTAAATTTCATTTTTGGTGTTTGGGCTTTATACTTTGATTTTCAAAAGTTAATGTTATGTAATATTATTTGAAAAAAAAAGGAATAATGGATATATTTATGGTATATGTATTATAATAAAACCTTTTTTTATTATTATTACACTAGGTTTTGGTTTGAATTGGTCAACTAAAAAATGTTTGAAATGAAAAATCAAAATATGGCCCACTTCACATATCTTGTCATCTTCCATTTAAAAGTGATTGTTTGTCAAATTTTTAATTTACCACATACTTATGGTCATCACCTTGAAAAATATCCATTGTGATATGATAATTATCAAACTTTTCAAATGGTTCCCAAATTTATTCCAATCATATGGATATGGAATCACAATGTTTAATAAATGTTACAAATTTCATATAGATGAAAAATAATTTCAATCATTTCTTGAGTAAATTTTCATTTTTAATAAATTATGACGTACATTTTTTTGGCACAAATATACCCTAACATCACATCATATGAAATGAAACATATGAGTGTAATCACAATCAAATCAGCCAACAATGATAAAGGACTTAATCACAAATGGGCCTTTTGTGAACATTTTGACTTTTTCATAAAAAGGATTTTTGGAAAGAGTTTTTTTGCAACATGTTTTTTTAAATATTTAATATTCCCACAATAAATTAAATTATTTATGTTAACTCTTTATGAATAAATATGAATTTTTTGAAAGTGTACAAATTCTACCAAATTCTAAGTTTTGTTTTGAAAAATGATCATAATTTCAAATCATGCTAAAATATAATAACTACTTTAAGCTTTAATTTTTTATATCATAAGCCACAATTTTGTTCATATGTCATACACATTATGACCCATTTACATCTAGCAAATGATTCTTAAAATTTGAACATTCTAGAATTATATTTTGAATTTCTAAAAATTTCAAGTACCATGAATTTTTAATTATGAATTTTTTTCATATGTGGATGGTAGGTTATCATCATTTTAGTTTTTTTCCCATCAAAATTTCTTTATTAAAAAAGTCCTTAGCCTAGTGTTTTATAAAATTGACTTTTGGGTGTTAAGTTCAAAAGTCATTTACTAAAACCAAAATTCAAGTTATTAAATTGAATGATTTTCTTTTAATTCTTCAACACTTATATAAATCATTTAGCACAAATTTCCTTGATCAACATGACATTAAAATGGCATTACATAAATATGTTTGATAAAATTGATAGTTTTTTTATCGTTCAACATGGTTTTTAGCTTGTTTGTTTGTGATTGCACCCATGTAGTTTCTTTGGCATCTGATTTCTTTGGGTTTTGACCTACCATAATATGCAAAAACATTGTGAAAATCTTGAACATAATAATAACATGGTTGAAATTCATTCATAGGACCCCTAAAAAACAATACAATGTGACAACAATTTTAGCCCCCCCTCGTAATGTGTTTTCACCTTAGTCCATCTAAAATATACAATGCTTATAAAAACTTTTGGGCATTTTATACTATTTAGATTATTTCCAAGTTTATTCAAATTTTACATTGATATATTAAATATATTGTTGTATAAATTTATCAAACATTCATGAAACTTGAAATTTAAAATGGTTTTCATCATGTAAACCTAAACAATGGTTGCATGTCCCTTGGTTCCAACTTTTAACTTAAATGCATCCACGAAAATGTATTAAAATGACACATGACCATCAATGATAAGATGAATAAAAGTTATTGGAATGTTTAGAAGGTTTTATTAGGTTTTTCACAATATTATTGAAAAAATATGTCTCTTGCCTTGATTTTAACCTTCACCAAAATTCTAATATCAACAACAAAACCATAAAATACTCAAAAAGGTTGATGTAAGTCCATTTTACCAAAAAAAATATGGATTTCAATAGTCGCAAATTAATAAAAGATGGTAGACCACCTTTTGAATATCATTATATGTCACGAACATGAAAATAACTAAACAACAAGATTTCCAAACCACATGAACAAATGCATACCTAATTTTAAATCCGGGTCATGGAATTAATAAAATCAAAAGTAAAAACACAATGTGTGCACGATGTCAATGCAAAAGGACTTTATCACAAAAACATGATAAAAATAGAACAAGATCATGACAAAGATACGTACTCAAAACTAGTGTTGAACAAATTGAAAACAATGTGGATTCTACCTTTATTTATATTCATTAGGCATTTAACTCAAGGAACCTTCTCAAAAAACTTTCAACTCACATGTGACCTATGTTCACCAGTGTGTGACCCATGTGCAACCATGTGCAGCCCATGTCCATCCATGTGGGAACAAATAGTGAACTATGAGCTAACTAAAAGTGAATTAAAATTTTGTTATGAATTAATTAAAAATAATTAAAAGTGAACTAAAACTTAATTGAAATTTAATTAAAAATGAACTAAAACTTAATTGAAACTTAATTAAAAGTGAACTAAAGGATCACTATAAGTGAATTAAAAGTTAATTGGAAGTTAACTAAAAGTTAATTAATTAAAGCAAATTAAAAGTTAATTAAAAATGAATTGAAATTAAATTAGGAGTTAAGTATAATTAATTATAAATCATGGATGAACACTCATATGAATGAACTCCATGGTGTTAGCATCCATGACATTATACATGTGATTAATTCAAAAATTAATGTGAAAATTTGAGTATTTCAATGTCAAATATTCAACAATAAAAAATAAAAAATAAATCATGACATTTTTATAAAAATAATTTTTTTGTATTGGGAAAGTTTCAATGCATTTTTTTATTAAATTTTTCATTTGATGGTGGTTTGATTTTTATTTTTATTCAACACTATTATTTACTTTTTGAGTTCACATTTTTCCTTTTATTTGTATGATAAATGTAATGTCATCATTTCAAAATTCCATTGTGAATTTTTTTTTTTAATCATTCATTTTAAAATATGAATTCCATTAAAATCTATTACAACTATAATTAAATAATCCAAATAATCCCTTTAACTTTGCTTTCACCCTATGGAAGACATGTCTTTGCACAAATCAATCAATTTTAATCATATTTATCATTACACAATTTTAATACATCAAAATCAGTGACCATAACCATATTATATGATTATAATATCTTGTAAGTGGTTATAATCATATTACATGACTACTATGACTATAACCATAACAAAAAATGCATGTGTGATATTATTACCCAAATTTAATAACAAGTGATCTAACAAGTTATAGATTTAGGCAGGTTATTATACTTAACAAGTGATTTAATTAACGTGTTATTTAACCTAACTTGTGTTAAGAACACGAAAATAAATCTTTATTATGTTAACATACGCAAACATAAATATGAAAAGAACATGACAAGGTTATAGTGTAAGATCATGCCTAAAATTAATGTTGAACAAATTAAAGGAAATGAAAGGTCCTACTTCTATTTATTCTCCTTTGGGGACCTAACTCAAGGAAGCTTCCAAAGAGGTTTCTATGTGTGCATCAAGTAAAAAAAATTATTGAGAACCTTTTTAATTAAAAGTCAACTATGAGTTAACTAAAATTTAATTGAAAATTAACTAGGAATTAATTAAAATGAATTAAAAGTCAATTAAAAGTGAACTATAAGTTAAGTGGAAGTTAACTAAGAATGAACTGAAATTAAACTAAAAGTTAAATACATGGATGAACATTCAAATGAATGAACTCCATGGCATTGGCATCCATGATAGCCTATTATTTAACCTAACCGTAAATATGTTGATAGGTTGTTAATCAACCAATAGTCTACAAAACAAATTGGTAAAATAAGTAGTGGAACAAATGGTTAAATAAGGTGTAATTTTTAAATTTTGGGACTATTAGTTTAGCATTGGCTAATGGCTAATTAAATGGTTTGTTATGATTGTTTAAATTTTGAATTAATTAATATAAAACTAAGAGGAAAAACTTGTTCAAGGAGGAGTTTTTTTATTTTATTTTTGATTTTATGTTTCATTTTCACTTGAAACATGAAAACATTTTGTTTTTAGAAATATTTTCTTGAAGCTATATGTAATTTTAGTAAATGTTAATATAAAAATTATAGATAAAATGAATTTTTTTAGTTTAAGTGTACATGTTTGCTATTTTAGGAACCTATTGTTAGAAATTTAAAAGTTGAAAACCTAAATGGGAATAGAAAAACCCATTAACATTTGACGACCACATAGTGGATCAAAATTTAAAAGCATCATCACACTTAGAATTTATGGTTAAACCCAAAGATTTTAATAGATCATGTTGAAAAGTAATCATGCTTGAAATTTTGATTTGTACATCATATTTTGTTTATTTTTGTGTAATTTTGAGGATTCAAGTTGTTGTTTATTGATTTTGTTTGAAAAATTTAAAGAATAGGGTGAAGTTAGTTTAAAGTTTTTGAAGTAAATTAAGCACCCAATTTGTAAGAGAAGTTTGTTACAAACTCTTAACTATTGGGAGGGGTGCTTCTGAAAGTTTTATGTTCAAAAATAATGCAAGGGCTTTCCAAGAACCTATTGATTTCAAAAGATGTCAAGAATAGTCACTAGAAGTTTTAGAATGCAACTATAACAGGTCACACATCAACATGTTCCAAAACTTACACAAGAGCAAATTGAATAGCAAGTGTAACCTATGGGAAATGAATTTGTGTGTGCACCAAACATATGCAACACAAAGGGGAGAAGCTAATGAACAACATCAAAATGTAACCGAACTAGTTGTGCAGAGAGACCCAATTACACTCTCAACCATTCATCAAGTAACACCACAAACGATAACCCAAACATGAGCAGTCAATGTTCATCATGATGACAATCATGAACTTGTTCAGTCATTTGATGAAGTTGTTTCTATAAAACAACCATGGCAATCTACAACCCCAAATTACTATTTACCCATATGTGGTGCACCTACACAAATTATAATATGTGCTAGTTTTCAAAACCAACCATCAACTACCAATGTCAATTTGGTACCTACTAATTTGAAGGTCCAAAACAACTCCCAACTACTCAACAAGTTGGAATAGCTACATCACATTGACTAAAGACCCTCTAATCAATCAGTTTTTGTACCACATTAAAAACTTGTTAAACCCCAAGCAACACCCATAGAATTGTTTAACATGAACTTATATAGTAACAAGGTACTTGGCCAGTCATATTAGTACCCGGTCAAGGTGAAAAATCACAAGTTCCACACCATAGACCAATTTCAAGAAGAAATCCACATGCTAGAACTTTAACCTACTTTTATTATCAACATGTGGGACACATGTTCAATTGTTGCCCTTTTGTTGATGATATATTAAGGCAGTTATTAAAGGAGGAGGTGATGAATGTTCATCAACATGTATTTCCAACCATTACAACCAAAATACCCAATGAGTTTGTATTAGGAAATCAAGCCATGAATCTTAATACATGTCATACAACAGTACTTGTTAATTATTAGACAACCTAGTCACAACTTGTTACACCAATTACAATAGGAAAAACCAATGTTTTACCTATTTCTACATAGCCAATGTGGTATAATGTCACACCCCCTTTTGTGCCTCTAAACTCTAGTTTGTATCCATCGTATCCAATTGGAACAAAAGGACTTGATACTTTGATCTTTAGGAATATACATGTTATGTACCTAGGTATGTGTACCTAATACCTGAACAACCTATTATACCACCCCCATTTACACCACATATTGTTGGAAATCAGTTTCCTATAATGGTTCAACTGGTAACTAATATAAACAAAAGACTTATTCATCAACCTATTACTGCACCAGTACCAACCACTATACATGTTAACACCAATTTACTAACTTATGTACCCAGAGGTTCTATTAACCAACCATCGGATGGAGGACAACATGGAGATTCACCTAGAGGAAGTTCACCCAAAGGAGATCCATCTAGAGGACGACCATTCAATTCACCTATTGGATCATTCAGATGACCAACACCTAACCCATGCATGTTTATACCACCATGGTATCAACAACCTATTGTATAACTTGTACAAGAACCAGTAAACAAACTACCTTATAGGAAGTTATAATATCCAACCTATGTTAGAAACATTAATCTTAATGCTCACATCAAAGTGTTCAAAAAAGCCATTAAAGCTAATGGTGAAATAATGAAAGCTGACATCATCAACATGTTTGGTTTTTCTTTCAGAGATAGTATCTCTGAACGGGGTGAAAATTTTGTATAAGACCATCCAAATTGCACTTTTGAAGAGTTGGAATAAGGATTTTGCAAGCGATTCAAAACTATGAAGAACCATGAGGAGGTTTACATGCAATTGCAAAACATACAACAATAGACCACTAAATGTGTTGAGGTTTACTATGAACACCTATTGAAATTAATTCATTGTCTATAGGTTAGAACAACAAATGTTTTTTTCACCACTATTTTTAGAATATGTTTACTATGTAATCTGATATTAATAATAGCAAGTATGAAGAGAGATACCTTAATTGAGCATAAGGAAGTCGTTGTATGTGAAAAAAAGTACCTATCAGTTTGAATTATAATGTTCTACTAACCACACCAAAGGCTAATATAATAACTAAAACCAATAATACCTATTACTATAGTTAAATCATCATCAACTTGAACCAATTGTGGTAAAAAAAATCATACACTTGAGACCTATCATAATAGGAAAAGAGAGGTACCAATAGTACCAACCGCCATAGTCAAGTCTATAAAACCTATAACAAAAATTAAAACACAACCTATTAAATTGGTTAGAATACATCTTCGATATCCCTGTATAATTTGTTCTAGTGTAAAACATAAATTTGGAGAATGTCCTAAAAAGATTGAAGTACAAAACATGTTCAAAACTAAACCTATTACAACCAATGAGGAACCACTGTGAGTAATTGGGTTAGATTACTTAATAATACAACTATAGTTCAACGAGTTGAAAATAATCAAACCCATAATGTAAATCAGCAACTTGTGACCTTAAAACAAGTTACAATAGAGAAGACTTTAGAAGAAATTCTAAAGGATATCATCACACAAGACTCGGAGACCAAATATACTTTGAACTTGGGACAATTGTTGTGGATAATACCTCATATCAAACATTGCATACTTAACCTAATACCATCAAAACCTGCTATACCAAAACCGACAATTCACTAGAAGAAATCTTGTCCATTCCAACCATATGGTTACAACTATAGATGTGACTAATGTCCAAATCAACTATTTCTACAACTATAGTTGGGTTAGTGTTACATGTCATTTTAGTCGTAAATGTGTGTAGTCATATATGTGACTATAATGTTGACATAATCAAATAAAGTCACAAATGCGACTATAATTTGTGATTATTACATGTTTGGATGGAAAAGTAAAATGAAAATGCACATTTTTCATCCAATATTGTGAATGGATCCTTGGATGGATGAAAACTTAATTGTTTTTGCAACTAGTCATAATTGTTTTGGCAACTAAGGCCAATAATTTTTTTCCATTTACAATATTTTAATGATTAAAACATATGTGGCATCTTTGGAATTACAATATTTGTTTGATAATCAACTTGTGTCTAACTATTTATTGGTATTTTGTATTGTTTATTGACATTGACAATACAAATTATTATATTTTTATTAAATATATTTGAATTATGATTTATTTATAAATATTATATATGATGATCATTTAATTATATATTATACATGTAAATTAAATTGTATTGGCAAAACTATAACTTATTATAATCATAATCAAATATGATATTTTTTTTTAATCAAATAAAGGTTTAAAATGTCTAAGAAATATATTATTTATTTGATCATAAGACTTTTACCATAATTTTAGATAAATTTTATATATTATATTTGTAAAAATATGAAAATTAAAATTCCATCAAAATTCAATAATTATCTAACATTACTAAATGTGATTTAAAAAAAAATGTGATAGATATATTATCCATTTATAAAAATTATGTGTGAATTAATTAAAATTATGACATATTATAATCACATTGGATTTTTTTTTTAATGAAATGAAGGATTAGTATGTGGGAGATTAATTAATTAATTAATTCTTATTAAATATTTTTCATAATATATTTTTCATATAAATCATGTGTTTGAAAAAAAATTCCAACAAATCATCATCAAAATGTAATTCAATTTAACAAAAATATAAGAAATAAAAAATTCAAATCTATGTACATTTTTGGAAAATATATATATATAATTTTTTCTTTCATTGAAAGTACTTTAAGAATCAACTTAAAAATTTTCCATTTGGAAAAATATTAATAAAACATGAAATATTGAAATTGATGTTTGTGCAATGTTTAAAGTCAAATATGGGTTAAATATAATGCATTCCACTATATTTGCACATCAAGTGGGGTGGTTTGATGGCAAAGGAAATGATATCCATCCTTGGGGTCTAAGGAACAAACCTCACAAGTTACATAATTGTGGTCAATGATGGTGTGTTGACCATATGCACCCTACATAGTTAGGTTACTTAACCTAGGTGCCTACCTAGTTACCTAAATTAGGTTTTTAGCCTAGCTTAAGTAGTGACATGTGTCAACAATTCATAATTTGAAAATTTATGAAATTAGCAATAATATGAATTATTATATTACATTAGTTTTATAAATATAAATAATATAATATTTAATATATGTGATTTTTAAAAATATTAAATCATTTAAATTTAATTATTTTTTAAATGATGCCTGATATTTTATGTAGTCATATCTATAATTGTATAGTCCTGCAACTAGTCAATGGATGGAAAATCCTTGTAATCACAAACAATATGCGACTATAGGGATGATTATACATGCCACGTGAAGTTTTTTGCAACTAGTTGTTTTTTGCCACTTGTCCAAGGTGACTATAGGGTTTGTAGTCACATGTGTCCATTATGACAAAAATTTTGTCTTTTGTAACTAAAATTGTAATCGTTTATTTCCAAATTTATTCTAGTGATTACTTCAATTGCCATTCATCATTAAATGGTAGTGATATAGGTTCAAGTAGGAAAGAACTTCATAAAAGATGTACTTTTAAATGGTGGTTCTAGACTTAATATCATTACCAAAAAATTGAAAGTGCAGTTAGGTCTATCAAAACCAAAATCAGCACCTTACAACTTACACATGGCTGATCAAACCATTTTAAAACCTTTAGGTTTAATCAAAGATCTTAAGATTCTTGTCCATGGAATTCTTTATGTAATAACTTTTACTGTGATACAAAATAGTGTTCCAAACTTTAGCTACTTTATTTTGTTAGGTCGTCCTTGGCTTAGAGATGCCAAAATGTTTCATGATTGGGGCAATAACACTATCACCATACAAGGAATGGGTACAATCAGAACTATATTTGTTACAAAGAAACTTAAAACACCAACTAAGCATCCAAAAATGTTAATTTGTTATGACTTCCATTCTAGAATATTCGATCAAGAAAAGGACTTAATGTTTGCTTCTGAACCAGGACTATTTTTAATAAAAACCATAGTTGTCCTTACATTAGTCAAGATAGATGAACTTATTAATTTGATTTCATAAACAAGTTTGAACTTAGTGGGACAAATATATGTTCCTATTGAACCAGTATTTATACTACCTATTCTATATGATAAACCTGTCAAACCAATATCTGTATTACCTATTTAGATAACTATACCCTTTAATACTTTCAAATAACATTTGCAAAAGACTTTTTTCCAACCTAAAGTAGGAAAAATGGAAATTAATGAGACAACTACTCAAATACAAGTTCAAAACCTTCGCATTGTTGGCTAGACTGTCACCAAAGAAGAGCAATTTACCAAGATCAACCTAGGTTCTGAAGAGAAAGATGAACGTTGCCACCAAAAAAAATTTATACCCTTTACCTTTTACTAATGAGGTTATTAATAGTGTACTTGGACATGAGGTTTATACAATTTTAGATGGTTTTTCTAGATATAATTAGATTTCCATAGCATAAAAAGACCAACACAAGATCACTTTTGTTACTGATTAGGGGGCTTTTGTATGGGTTGTAATATCTTTTGGGGTGAAAAATGGACCACCAACCTATCAAAGGGCGGTTATCAAAGCTTTCCATGAATACATTGATGTATTAGTGAAGATCTTTTTAGATGATTTTATTGTTTTCAATAACATGTCCAACCATTTATAAAAAGTTAAAAAGTGATTTCTAAAATGCAAAGAGTATGGCATTAGTTTGAATCTAAAAAAATGTGCATTCATGGTCTATTTTGGAACTATCCTAGGATTTATAGTCTCCAAAGAGGGAACACACATGATCCTAAAAAAATAAAGGCCCTAATCAAGATGCCAATACCCAAAACACCTCAGTAGATCCAAGTGTTCAACGGAATGGCATAGTTCTACAAATGTTTCATCAGAAATTTTGCTTCTATTATGGCACTAATTACCAAGTTACTTAGGAAAATTGAAGTATTCGGATGAACTCCTGAATTTGTTAAACCGTTTGGGAAGACATAAAAAACCAATACTTTCAAGCTCCTATACTTATCAATCTTAATTGGGAACTAGAATTTCATGTTCATACTTATGCATCTCAGTTAGCAGTAGGGGCAATATTGGCCCAAAACCCAACATGTAAAATTGATCAACATGTTATGTATTCTTCAAGACTATTAGATTTTATTAAAAAGGATTATAGTATTACAAAAAGAGAGGCTTTAGCTATGGTCTATGCCTTACACAAGTTTAGGCATTACTTGTTAGGCAACAAGTTCACGTTCTATGTAGACCATATGGCTTTAGTATATTTAGTTAACAAGCCACAATTTTTTGGCAGGTTAGCTAAATGGCTTTTACTATTTTTGGAATATAATTTTAAGATTCTATATAAACATAGTAGTTCTCATCTAGTGGTAAATGCATTAAGTAGGTTACCCAACCAATTTGAATATGTTGGAATGATCAAACTTGTGATGCTCACCTATTCACATTATAACTTGAGTGGTTACGGAGTGTTTTTGAATACATGTTAAAAGAAGTCATGCCAGAAAGGTTGTTAAGGGTTTTTTCTATTATTCTTAAATTTAATATTTCTTTTCTTCAAACTTCTTAATTCTAGTTTAGATTTTATCAACAGGTTACCTCATATCAAAAATTCATATATAATTATTTTCTCCCAAATGCAAAAGCAAAACTAAATTTTATCTAACATAACAAATTAAAAGAAATAAAGATATCCAAGTTCTAAATGAACCTCTTCATAGACCAAGAATACAAGCAATAAATGATCTTACAATTTAAAATAAAAAAGAAGTTCTAATAAATTCAAAAGTTTTCCAAGAAGTTCCAAAAAGATCTTCGTGTCAATTCTCACATCCTTCTATTTATACCAAACGTAACGTTGTTTTAAATTAGACAAACATTAGTCGATAAAACTTAAATTTAAACTACAACAATTATTGGTCACATGTTTAAATTAACATGTTATTGTTAACAACTAATTACTATACACGCTAATCACCAATTAACTTAACCCACTAATTACCCTAACATCTATTACATGTTACTAGTTATTTCAATAGATTAGTTTCATATATAGTCATGTTACTTAGTAATAATTATATTATGTTTCAACATTATATTGCTTCACCTAATTAGTAATAATCAATTAGTATATACAAACTTTAAAAATTGGGTTAACATTACCCCCCTTGAAAACCAGATTTCATCCTTGAAATTAGTAACCTAAAACTACTTGTTTAACTCTTGCAATCAAATCACCAACAAGTTGTTCACATGTGGTATTAACAGGTTCAGTTAAAATGACCGGTTGAAATGTTGGTTTCTTAGCAAGAAGTGTGTCCTTTAGTACTGTATTTGGAGTCTTGAAAACTTTAGAGGCATGTGTAACAATGTTAATCAAAATAACCTCTACACCTACCCCAATCTTTGGTATAACTAATGGTATGGATTTTGGAGTAATAGGTTCTTCAATCCTTATACCTGAATATTAACAACTACAACAGGTACTTCCACAAGTTCTATGGGCGAAGACAAAGTGCAAAAAAAAATGGCTAGTTTTGCTCCTCCTCGAATTAGCTCTAACTCCTTAGTGGTAGTGGCAATAGGTTCATTCCAAGAACTTGTAACTATAGTTGATACTTGCACAAGTGAATTTTTTTGGAAAGCAATAATAGGTACTTCAACCAATTTGCCAGTAAGTCAATCATATGTATAGCCTTAAAACTATAACCAATATGCAACTAGTTCATTCATGTAGGCTTTTTCATCTGCATGAGCTATCTCCAAACTATCTTAGATCTATTCCTCTGTAATCTTCTATATAGTTTGCCACCATTCCTTCCATTTTGGATTTTTATCTGCCAATGTTTGGTTCTATACCTTAAGCAAGGCATTGTCCAAAAGTAATTCCTCAAACTCCTTCAACCAATTATCCATGTATGTGGTTTGAAAAACTTTACCATGCGCTTGACAAAGTGTCTCCAATTCGCCTTTCAATTCTTGGATTTGTACTCAAAATTCGTGGGTACGATTCTCCATGTCAATGTTGATTTTCATCAACTATTCCTTCTACTACAAAAAAAAGTTTTCTAACCCCAACAAATTCTTATCCAATTATACACTAATGGCCTCCATCTTGCCATGGTCTTTTGTTAATTGGTCAAAATTAGTTTGTAGGGCCTTTAAGTCATTATGAGTTTTGAAATGAACATGGTTTAACTCATTATATTCAAACTACAAAGCTTCAGCCTTCTTGATTGCCCTTTCAACTTCAACATTTTTAACAACTAGATGTTTGTTCTTTGTTTGTAATTTGAGTTGGGTTTCATAGTAGCCATGTCCTTATCTATGTTCTATAAGGTTTTTTATGGCTAACCAATTCTACACAATGGGCCTATAATTGATTGTTGATGTCCTCTAACAGGTTTTCAATAATATTGTATTTGGTTTTCAAATAAGCTAAATTGTCTATTATTTAAGGCCAAGTTTGGGCAATTAGGGCTACTTGCTCAAAAAAAAGTGTAACTTGTTTTAGACTTTTGTGTTGAGCATAGGCTACCAACGTCTAAAGAAAAATATAAACAGGTATAGGTTGAACTAGTTTTGTACCTATTAATAACAAGTTGCTAGCTTGTTATGTAGGAGTAGAATTTCCTTAAATAGGTAAAGGCTCTTAATTTGGTACTTGTTCAAAGTTAGGTTCACTTCGATCCTCCATGAACTGGTCATTTTTTGTCCTTATTGATTCATCATCTTGTTGCATAATAACATCAACTTCCATGTCTTCATCACCTCCCTCCATAATCATGATTCATTGATGAGTGCAAGGTTTCTTCTTTGATGGTGAACTAGTTGGTTATGGATTCAATTGGTCCCTGGGTGTTGATGGCTTAGTTTGTATTTTCACCCATTGTGACTGTTGAACTAGTCATGGCAATATGTTAGTTGAGTGCATCAATCGATGCTCACTAATGAACTATTCCTTAGTCACAACCTTAGGAGAGGGTTATTTATATTACTCCACAACATGTTCTTCTTCTCTCTCTTGAATCGGTTATGGTTTTGGAAAGTCAATGGGCATATATTCCTTTGACAAGGGAAACCAATGTCGTAAACATACTTTTATAACTAGTCCAAATTAATAGGTTGTTGCCTTCTTGTCAAATGTTTCTAACCCCATTGCAATATGCTTTTGGTGCTCAGTCCATCAGGTTAATTTTATTGACATTTGTGTCAACATAATGGAACACTAGTTGATCTTTTTCCCCTTGTTTGCCAAATTTAGAGTAATGGCAATGTGATTACTGAAATAAATTAACCTTTCTCATTGGTAAATGATTTGCAAAATTGCTGCAAACCTGGCGTGGTATTCTTCTTTCATGTAGATGACATTCCACTATTATTTGTTGACAAATGCATCCAGTCCAGCTATGTTCTTGATAACAACTTGGGCCTCCTTGACTAATGCGTTCATTACATCAATTGTTCCCTTAGCATTGATGCCAAATTGCTGAGCAATTAATGCTTAGTCAATGGTGATCTCTTCACCACAAGCAATTGCCCTAATGTCTCCATCCTTTGTGGACTCCTAGGTGTGCAAAAACTCTTCCAATAGGTCTAGTTGTGGAATTGTCCAATGAACAACAAACAAGCCACCCAACTCGGCTCACTTTGCCATTATCATTCTTTGGATCCCATCTAGATCCATTGTAACATTTTTTGAGTTTCTTTCATTTCAGTAGTTGTTCACTTTCAGGTCACTTTGGCAACTGAATTGCCCTCCTCCACTTGTTCCATTCCTTTGCGCCTCATCATGTATTTAGATTGAACCTTGGTCGGTACATCAACAAGTATGTCAGGAAAATCAGCTTCTACATCAAAGAATCCTCCTTCAACCGGTACTAATGAAAATCTATCAATTGCTTAATTTCAATAGGTTACTTAGCTTCTTCTACCTTTGTAGTTTTCTTCTCCACCTATTCTTCTTCCTCAAAATCACTGATTATGACAAATGCAGGTGCAAGAGGTAAAAATAGTCTTCAAAGGGCAATGTTTCTTCAAATCCTTCTCCCACGGTAGCAACACGTTTTAATGCTTCAAAAATTTCTTATCCTATGTTTTTTTATCCTTAGAATTTTCATTATTTTTTTGAAATATAGGAGGTGACCTTGATGTAAGTGGTTCAATGTAAATTGCACCAATTGTTTTAAAAGCTTCCTCTTTAACTCTCTATAGTTCTCTTTCCTCTCCTTCTTTTTCTTCTCTTTGTCTTTTCAACTTTGCCTTCCTCTTGCTTGCTTTCTCTATCAACTGATTCAAGGCATTCATTGCCTCATATTTGGTGCAGCAAAAGATATAAAAGAGTCCAAAATGAAAAAAATGAAAAGACATTCTAAGGGGCATGCTAGTTCTTTGTATTACAGCTGTAGAGTGAAAAATGGTGGTGCTTGGAAAATGATGCAACTTTTAGGCATACTTTCCTTAAGAAGTTGACACTTGTAATTAAGTTTACTGATACATCATTACTTTGCATGGAATTAGGGCTAATTGGTAGGTTTCCAACCGATTATCTTTTCAACAAGTCATTGATATCTGTTTCACCTAGTTTTAGATTAGACAAATCACTATTTGTTCTTCTTTCAATCAGGTTGTTTGATGTCAAACCTATAATGTTAAGTTGAACCAATTCTTTGACAAACAGGTTACCCAAATGGTTTTGTAACACAAAATTAGGTCCCCACCCAAGTATGAACGCTGGCTGATTTTGAGGTTTCTGTTGTTTTATTAGCCGTCATCTTATTACGGCGCCCCATTACTGTTGCATGGAAGTGGGGGAAGAACGGAATGGAAAGGAGGCAGCTTGTGATAGAAGCTTAGTAGAGAAGCTTAATGGAGAAGCAACAACAAGTTTTTCAGGCAGGAAGATAAGAGGAGAAGAGGCAAGAGGTCTGCAGAAGGAGAGTTTCAAGTCTAGAGTAGTGTGGCTGATTTTGGTGAGAGATGTGTAGATCAGCACTGGAGATAACTAAGATAGACAGATAGACAGAGAAGAACGAGGAGCTTAGAAGATTGCTAGTTGCTGATTTCTTCCGCTGCGTTAGTAACTAGAGGATGGCTAGCTCCTGAATCTGGTGAGAGTCAGGTCGAAATTGAAGGTTGATGTTGTAGACAGGTGAAGCTTGGAAGGTGACTGATGCTCAGGAAGGTGCATGGATAGATAGCTTGAGCAGTTTGTTTTTGGAGCGCAATGTTTAGCTGAGTAGTTGTTAGTCTACTGATGAACATACTGGAAAAAGAGGAAGCTTGTGCTCGCGGGGCATTTTGTAAATGAGGGCGTATGCAATCACACCTGTTGATGTTGTGTAAACATCCATTATGTCTAAGTGAAGATTAGGGAGTGTGTGAAAACATTGTGAGGGAGAGAGAGAAAGAAGATCATGAGTGTGGTTAGAATCAGGTTTTGCTGAGAACTCAACTCTGCATAGTTCGATCAGGTGCTTGAGGTTGGTTGTAGAGTCTAGCACTCTCTTTTTTGGTTACAGTTTGTCTCAACTAGTTCTTCATTTAACAAATTATTAGAATGGGTTACTTTAACTAGTTGTTTGGTGAACATGTTATTAGAATGGGTTACCTCAACTTGTTGTTTGGTGAATAGGTTATCAGAATGGGTTACTTCAACTCGTTGTTTGATGAACAATATTGGATCCTATATAATCTAAACCATCATCTCTGAAACTTAGGATTATGTCCTTTGATAGTCGTTGGAAACCATAAAACAAAATCTCCAAACTAGTATCTTGGCTCAATGTATTGGTTTTGGGACCATAATGACTAATTCCACTAGTTAAAAGCTACCAAGTCTTATGCTACTAACTAATTCTCGTGGAGTTTCTTTAGTTCTATTAGTCAACTAATTAGAACTTTAATAAGTGTTAGGTCATGATTTTGTCTAGGTTCGGATGGTAACAAATACTCCGTAGGTAGCAATGGGTGTAATCCAAAACAAGTTAGAATGGAATATGACATGTTCTAACCTTAAAAGAAACTTTATAAGAAAATAAAACTATGGACAAGTGTTCATCATGGTCATTTTGGTTTTCATTCACTAGCTTTGTGAATAATGTACCGAATATTTTATTAGTAGACTTAGCTTGTTCATTCCCTTATGGATAATAGACAATAGAGCTGGTATGTCTTAAAATAAAATGATTAGTTAAGTAACAAATAACATCGTTAATGAAATGTGTATCATGATGGGTAACAATAGTTAATGGATAACCAAATCGGGTGAAAATGTGGTCATATAAGAACTTTGCAGTAACTACAACTGTGTTGGTGCACAAAGCTTTCACCTCTACCCACTTGGTAGTATAATTAGTGGCAACTATAATGTACTGGTTGCTATAGTAACAATTTGTCGATAAATAAAAGGTCTGATAACATCCCCATTTCTGGAAAGGTTCTTCATGCAAAATAATGATCAACTTTGCCATGTTTTGTGCTAATAGGTTACCTATTCGTTGGCATAAATCACAAGTTCGACAAAATTCATGAATATTTCTATTCATGGTTGACCACCAATAACTAGCATCAGTAATCTTCCTCACAATAATGTTTGAGGAAAAATGTCCTCCTCCAACTCCACTATGTAACTCTTATAATATAATTGGTGCCTATTCTAGTTGTAAGACATGATGGAACTTATTATCTTGTCCCAATATATAAAGTACTCCATCTTGTAACACAAATGGTTTAGTTCTCTAAGCCAAATACTATTTTTGTGAAGTAGTAAATTTCTCTAGCATTATCCCTTCTAATATACACTTTGTAACCACTTTGGTTATGAAGTGAACATGTGAGCATCAATGATCTAATCAGGTACACCGATTTTGCTTGGTTAAGCAACTTACTTAATGCATCTACCATTAAATGGGATTTACTAGGTTTATAAACAATTTTGAAGTCATACTCCAAAAATAACAATAACCACTTGGCTATTTTGCCAAAAACTTGTGGCTTGTTAACTAAGTACACAAGAGCCATGTGGTTAACATAAAATACAAACCAGTTACCCACTAAGTAATGTTTGATTTTTTGTAAGGCATAGACCATAACTAAGGCTTCCCTCTCAATAGTAGTATAATTCCTCTTGATTAAATTCAGTAATCTTGAGGCATACATAATCGGTTTATGAAACTTTTACTGGTTAGGTTTTGGGCAAGTGTAGCTCCTATTACTAATTGGGATGCATTTGTGTGAACATGAAACTCAAGCTCCCAATTTGGATTAATCAAGATAAGGGCTTGTATATATTGGTTCTTAATCTCTTCCCAAGCAATCTGACATTCTATGGTTCATAAAAAAACTTTAGACTTCTTGAGTAGTTTGGGATGGGTGACATAATAGAGGCAATTTTTTTAATAAAACACTTGTAATACTTTGCCATTCCATTAAACACTTGGATCTGCTAGGGGATAGTAGGTACTGACATGTTTATTAAGGCTTCAACTTTCGTGGGATCCATAACTTTCCCTTCTTTGTGTACTATGAAACTTAGGATAGTTCCTGACAATACCATGAATGCACACTTGTTTGGGTTAAGGCTGATACCAAACTCTCTACACTTGAGAAATTACTTCTTGATCTTCTCAAGGTGAGTTGACAGGTCATTGAAAATCGTAAAGTCATCAAGGAATATTTTCATGAATACATCAATGTATTCATGAAATGTTTTGGTTATTGCCCTCTGATAGGTAGGCGGTCCATTTTTGACACCAAATGGCATCACAACCCACACAAAAGCCCCCCAATCAATAACAAAGGCGATTTGGTGTTGGTCTTCAAGTGTAATTGAAATTTGATGATATCTTGAAAATCCATCTAAAAATGTATTTAAACTTCATGTCTAACAAATGTATTAATCACCTCATTAGTAAAAGGCAATTGCCACGTTGAGCTTTTTGAAATCCACAAATTTTTAGTTTCCCATTCTTTTTGGGGAACAACCATTATCGAAGATAGCCAAGTCACTTCCTCAACTAATTTGATAAAACCAATAGTAAGTAACTTGTCTATGTCTTTCTTAACAATGGCAACATAGTTAGGATTCAATCGGTACCTTGCTTGATGAACACGTGGTACTGTGGTATTCAATTCAATCCTATGTTGAGCAATCTTTGGTGGAATACCTTTCAAATCTTTGTATGTCCAGGAAAATACATCTTTGAACTCCTTTAAAAGCTCAATCAATTAGTTTGTAACAACATGTTCAAGTGTAGGGTTCATTTTCACCTATTGCACATTCTCCTTGGTACCCAAATTGATTTTGGTTAACTGTTCTTCCTCAGTAATTGTCTAACCTACTATGGTTAAATCTTGTATTCACTTTCGAGCAGGTGTCTCATCAATGATCATCTCTCCAACCTTTGGATGGAAAAAAGTTTCAAATAAGTGTTATTTGACAATATCAGGGGGTATAATTAGGTTGACAGTTGGAACACATATCGGTTCAACAAGTTGTTTGGAACCAGTTTTGCTATACTAAAATCTATTATATGGGTTAGTTTAGAAATTAGTTTAGTATGAATGGGTACTTCTATGGTACCTATTAATAATAGGTCCAACTCTGTAGCAAACATTACATCCTCCTCTTCATTTGATATTCTAGAATGGAAATCATAACATACTAAAACTTTTGGTCTTTTAGTTTGAGCACCAAGTTTCTTAGTAACAGGTCTGGTTCTTATTGTACATGTTCTTTGTATTGTAGCAACATTGGTACCCTAATCATGGGATATTTTTGCATCTTTCAACCATGGGCATCCTAGCAACATTGAGCTACTAGAATCTAGAACACTAATAATCATGAATGTAATGGTATAGGGAGTACCATAAACAAATATTTTCAGATCCTTAATAAGACTAAGTGGTTTGGTTATAGTTTGATTTGCCATATGCAAATTGTAAGGCCTTGGATTAGGCTTTAGTAAACCAAATTGTACTCTTCAAAACCTCCATCAATTAGCACATCATCTATAAAGTTTTGACCAACCTAGACTTGAATTATTGCCATCTGTGGTTAATAGCCACTATTGCACAGGCAAATTCAGGTTGAACAAGTTCAAATGGTACTGGTTGAACATGCTTAACTGGTTTTTAAATGTATTTTTTGATGTCTGGCACATCCTCAATAGTTGTCCCAGGTTGATGACATATTTGGTCTCCAAAACTTGAATGTTGATGTCTTTCAAAATCTCCTCCAAAGTCTCTTCTAGTAAGGTAGTTTTTGTAGTCAATTGAACAAGTTACTTGCTAATAACCGATTGACGCACTGGTTTTGGTAAACCCACCCAATTTGAATGAAGTGGTTCATTAATTTCAATAGGTGCTTGTGATATTGAATCATTCCCTTGTAATTCCCTAATAGTGTGAACAAAAGATCAAACATCTATACTTTTGTTTGCCAATCAATTGTTGCTTTCACCTTCACTAATTCATGTTCTTTAAGCACTTGTTGTTCTAGTACTTAACTATGTGTTGTGAGAACAACTACATTAACCAATATATTATCAAGTTTAGAAGATTTTGCCATTACAGTGGCAATAGTGGTTAGTTTAATTTGAAACATGTTCTGAACTTTTGTTTTTCTAAGATAGTCAAGTGCACAATGTTCATAGCTTTAGAACAAATAATATAAGGATATTTCAATGGTATTCTAGTTGGTTTAATAGGTTGTGCAATAATTCCAACTATTGGTTCAACAACTTTAGTGGAAACAACAGGTGCTACAAGTTTTTTCTATTTTCATGTTGTGACATTTTTTTTTCCCATAACTAATTTTACCACAATTTGATTAGGTAAGTGGTTGTTTAATAGTATTTCAGGTAATTACAAGTTGTGCAACTGGTTTAGATTTTGGGTGGGTTATCAAGGCAATGTAATTTGCTACGACCGATCCACTTTCTTCACAAATGATTGCAGCTTCCTTATGTTCAATAAGGGTATCTCTTGCCATACTTGATGTTGCTAATATAAGGTATGGTTGCAAACCTACTTTGAAAATAATAATTAGGAACACATTAGTAGTCTTGAATTGCAAATAGTTAGCAAATTTTAGTAAATGCTCATAATAAACTTCCACCCATTCACCAATTTGTTGTTGGAGGTTCTTCAATTGCATGTAGACTTTTTTGTTGTTCTTCACAATTTGGAAACATTTGCAAAACACTTGCTCCAACTCCTCAAAATTGTAATTGGGATGATTTTGTACAAATTTTTTGCCCCATTTTGAAATATTGTTTTATAAAGTGAAACCAAATAGGTTGATGATATCAGCCTCCACAATCTCCCCATTAGCTTTGATTATTTTTTTGAAAACTCTAATGTGAACATTAGGATCAATATCCTTCACATAGGTTGGATATTGAAGTTTTCAATATGGCAATTTATTGGTTGGTCCAGATCAAATTGCAACCGATGGGTACCATGGTGGCATGAACATTTTTGAATCAAGTGTTGGCCATCCATCAAATCCAACAAGTGGATCAGGTGATGATCTTCTTCTTAGTGATCCTTTATTAGGTGAACCTCCAAGTGGTTTTCCACCTAGTTGTGGATGTAAATTAGCCCTTCTTGGATGTTGAAATGAAACATCATTACCATGGAAAGGAGGTCCATTGGCAACATGTATGTTCACAAGTAGAATTGCAACCACTATCTATTGAACAAATACACCCCTAGAAATTAAATTTGGTTGTTCTAATCTAGAAGTTGGTATCCTAACAAGATATTAGTTTTTCCCCAATTGCTCAATAGGTGGCATTGGTTTTGTTTGGGTAATACCAACTACATATTTCTCCCTTTTCTTAAAAATCAATGGATCAAGTCCTTTGATTCCAGAATAATACATAGAATACATGCTGGGATCCATGGGTATAAAAGGTGGAATTGTATTATACCACATTGGATGTGGTATAGCTTTAGGTTATCTTGCTATTAGTGGTGTAACAGGTTACTGCCAATTTAGGTGTTAATTAATCAGTGTTGGGTGAGTAACCAAACCCGGCTATGATTGGATTTGTGGCATGGGTACACCAACCTATATTGCTAATGTGTTCATTGTGATAGGTGATAAAAAAAAATTGAGTTCTTTTTTCATTAATTGCTTCAGTTTATCATCCACAAAGGGACAACTTTTGAATTCATCTCTAATTTATTAACAATATGCATAGGTTAATGCAATTTCAATAGTGGGTTGTGGGGTTGTAACCGCTATAATTTGCTAAACAAGTGGTTGTTCAATGGTTCCCATAACATGTATATTCAGTCAAACACCTTGAGTGACAAGTTATGTTCGTCGAACAACAATAGGTACTGTGACTACATCCACTGGTTTTGCATGTTGTTGAGAACTAGATCAATGTGAAGGTCTTTGCTCTAAGTTACATAGTTGTTCCAACTAGTTTAAAAGTTTATTGCGCTCCAATTTGGAATCTGTTCTGATTGGATTCAAAACATGAACCGGTTCAAATGTGTAATATCCAACGATTGATGCTAATCGAGATGGTATAACAACTATGGGAATATAGTAATTGGGTGTTATAGATTGCCACTTCTATGTTGTAGGGGTTACTTCATCAACATGTCAAACAAGTGTAATGTTTTGTCCACCTAGTTATGTGTTCGGCCTCCATTGTTGGGACAACTATTGGGGTGTCAAAAATCAATCAATTGAAAGTACTTGCAGTTCCCTTCTTTCCTCCTACTTTGTTGGTATTTGATGAAGAGGTAAACTTGCCATAACTAGTTGTTGAGGCTCATTATTGAGAGTATCAATTGGTTAAATTCCCTCAATTTGAAAATGTGTTGGTTCTTGTGACTAAACCGCTTCATAAATGAGTTGTTGTGGTACTTTTAATTCTAATTGCCTTCCTAAGGCCTCTTGTGACTACTCTTGACATCTTTTATATTGATTTCAAACAATTGTTACTTCAAATTCTTTTGCTCATAGGTTGCTATAAGAATTAGAAATCATCAAGGCACAAAAATCTTTAAAAAACTACTAAAACTATTTACAAATCCAAACTTAAAATTTCAAAACAAAATAAGTGTTAAAACCAAAAACCATAAACATTTTTGCTTACAATTTCGTTCCATTGCATGGTTGCCAAAATGTTAAGGTTTTTTTCAATTCTTTTTAAATTTTGGATTTCTTCTCTTTTAAGCTTCCTAATTTTGGTTTAGATTATATCAATGGGTTATTTCAAATCAAGAATTCAAATATAATTATTTTCTTTCAAATGCAAAAGCAAAAATAAATTTTATCTTACATAACAAATTAAAAGAAATAAAAATATCCAAGTTCTAAATGAACCTATTCATAGACCAAGAATACAAGTAAGAAGTGATTTCTTCCAATTTTACAATTTGGAAGAAAGAAGTTCCAATAAATTCAAAAAAATTCCAAGAAATTCCAAAAAAATCTTCACATCCTTCTATCTATACCAAACATAACATTGTTTTAAATTAAATAGTCAGTAGCCGATAAAATTTTAATTTAAAATACAACAACTACTAGCCATAGGCTTAAACTAACATGTTACTGTCAACAACCAATTACTGTGTAGGCTAATTACTAATTAACTTAACCCATTGGTTACCCTAACACCTATTACCTATTACTAGTTATTTCAACAAACTAGTTCATTTATAGTCTTGTTACTTAATAATAATTGTATTAAGTCTCAACATTATATTACCTCATCGGTTACCATTTGGAAATAATCGGTTAGTATATACACACTTGAAAAATTGGGTTAACATAGGTTTATTACATCACAAAAATAATACTTAGCCCAAAGAACTAAACCATTTATGCTTCAAGAAGGAGTACTATACAAATTTGGACAAGATAGTAAGTTTCATTGAGTCTTGCAGTTAGAATAGGTACCCACAGTTTTGCAAGAATTACATGGAGGAATTGCAAGAAGCCATTTCTCTTCTAACATCATTGTGAAAAGGAAGTTAGATGCTGGTTATTAGTGGCTGACAATGAATCAAGATGTCCATGAATATTGTTAAATCTATGACCAATGTTAGAAAATAAGTAACTTGTTGACAAAAAAATTGGCCAAATTCTGTATTACTTTACCTGAAGAACCATTTCAAAAATGGGGATTAGATTTTATTAGACCTATTCAACCTAAAAGCAGATTCTTAAGCAATTGGTACATTTTGGTGGCCATTAATTATGCAACTAAATGGGTGGAAGCATGAGCATTTCATATCAACACTGCTGCAATAACTGTCAAGTTTTTGTACGAACATATTTTTATGAAATTTGGATGTCCATTGACAATCATGATCGATCAAGGTACCCATTTTATTAATGATGCGATCAAATACCTTACTGACCATTTTATCTTTAGACATACTAGTTCTACTATTTATTATCCACAATGAAATGGATAGGCTAAGTCTACAAACAAGGTTTTTGGAACCTTACTAACTAAATTGGTTAATGAAAACATGAATGACTTGGATGAACACCTATCCATAGTTTTATTTTCATACTAAATTGCCTACAAAGTTGGAACAAGTCATATTCCATTTTAGTTTACATATGGATTACATCCATTATTGCTTGTGAAATATTTATTACCATCCAGACTTGGTGAAAACATAAAATCACAACATGTCAAAGTACTAACTAATTGACTATTAGAGTTAGAGAAGTTACAAGAGAACAAGTTGATTGCACAAGATTTAGTTGCTTCTAACCAATGGAACATGTCATTATGGTCATAAAACCAATTCATTGAATCTAAGTTTCAATTTGGAGATTATGTATTATGGTTTTTAGGGGTTATTTTTAAACATGTTCCTAAATTCCAGAGAAGATGGTTTGAGCCATACATAATCCGATATTGTTTGCCCAATAATATTATTTTACTTATCACCATTGATAATTAAAGTTTGATCCTAACCTGGCCCTTGTTAATATCAACAAGCTAAAGTCATATAGGTTCGTTGAAGATAGAACTCTCCAACCCGTATTAACTAATCCTAGTTACTTGGTTACTAATGAACTTGTTCAAACAAAGAAACTTGAACCACTACCTATTGAAAATGAAGATTATGAACCCATAGAGTTAACTAATTAATAATTACTTAACACCTGGTAATATTATTGGAACAAATGTACTTGTTCATCACATCATGATGATGTACCTGTTGAGTTTAACTATGTACATGTTTGTAATGATCAAAATGATGCATTTAGTGAAAAATCTATAGACATCTATACCACTACTTTGATAATAACACTAGTGCCACGAGTTATTACTATTTCAGACTTAGAGGAGGAGGTTGAAATCATTTTTCAACATATTGTTGAAGAGTAATCAACATAGGTTCTTGAATCAAAACCTTTGGAAGAGGTTCAGTTGCAACAACCTATGAGCAAGGATAGTGGAGAAGAGTTTCTCTAAGAACTCGTTGAAAAAAACCTATTTGCAACATTATTCCCTAACACCCATGATCAAAAACCAAAGCCATGATGAAGAGAAAAGGCAGAGCGCATGTAAAAGAATAGGTTGAAAAAACATGTTAAAAAAAAAAATGTCTAAAGTAAAGGAAACGTAGAAGATGCTATAGTGGATGAAGATGAACTCAAATGAACTCAAATGAGCTAGACGAGCCGGTTTGGAAAGCTTATCCAACTTGTAATGGACTGCACCATGAGAGGATTCATTACAAGATTTTTTACGTACTTGGGAAGAAACGAAAGATGAAAGAATCCAAGGACAACTGTGTGGTCAAGAAATTTTGATTAATCAAGTACTTATCATGAACAACTTGGATTTCCAGTGAAGGGGCAATAGATGTTGTAAATACAACTTATGGCAAAACAAAAACCACTTTGAAGAAGATTGCAAGTTCACATGCCTTTGTAAAAAATGAATAGTGGAATGTAGTTCGCATGAAAGAGGAATTTCATGTAAGATTTGTAGCCATTTTGCAAATCATTTACCAATAAGAGTAGTTAACATATTTTAGCAACAAAATTGCCATCACCTTTGACCTAGCCAACAAAGGGTAACCTACGAATTGGTGTTCAATAATTTTGACTCAATTATTGGTTAAATTTACCATTGAACAGAACGTCAAAAGAAAGTAACAACTAACCTAGTGCCTAATAGGACCAAGGTAGACAATTATTATTTAGGGCCTATCCTAGATGTTCTATTTAAGAAGTGATTCCCATTATCTAAAGTGCCTTCACCAAGAATAGCAACCCCAAAAGAACTTGTGTCACCACTAACCAAGAGTGATAGGTTGCTCAAAAATGACAAGTTTCACTTAAACCTATTACAAGGGAACAATTTTTAAATGAAATAAGACCAACATGCTCCACAATTGTTTTGCCTCTACCAGTACGTCAGTCTCATAAACTAAAGACGCACACAAAACCGCTTACACCATGGGACAAATTAAGTCTTGAACTTGTTACCTCACCACTAAGAAAGAAGTCTAGAACCATTTCAAGGTCTCAAATTGTTGATTTGGAGGAGGATGAGGAGCGAACCTATTCAAACAAAATGGGAGGTGGAGATGGAGAAGAGCTTCAAGTAACAGTTACGCAAGGCAACTTGGAAGAAGAACCTGGACCCAATCTGTACTAGGTAATTGATAACATCCAAGTTGAACTTGTTGAACATGTTCGACCTATGGTACCAATTATAGAGTCTAAACAACATGTAGTTACAATTGTAGAATTATCATAACTAGTTCAACCTGTAGATGAACCTATTCATGTAGAAAACCCATAGTTTTTTATATCCTAACTTGTCCCAATTTTCAATCATCCTATAAATAACATGAAACAAATTAGTATGTTTTTAGAGTAAGTTGCTCAGAATGCCACAACTTGGTCAAGAACATTGCCAACTTCAAAGTTGAGTATGAGTAAACTAAGGAAAACTTGTTTGATATTAACAAATGCCTGCAAACTTGTAGCCTAGATTTAAAAATTGTGTAGAAGATTTTGAAGAACCTTGACAAAGAACTGGTCATAGTCAAGGGGTAGTTGATTAAGGTCCAACATGAAAACTAGAACATGTCCATCAAATTGAAGGAGGCAGAACAAGCTATTAGGAAAACTAAAAACCTACAGCAAGAATAGAATAAGCTCAATCAACTCAATTGGAAAACCCATAAGTGTCTGCAAAATGATTATGAACGTATGATGCAGGACTATAACAAGATGGAGTCCAACATGCAACAACATAATACCATAACAAGTTTGGAATAAACTTGTCAAGAACTTAGGGGTCAATATGTGGCTACCAACATAAAGTTTGAAAAGGAAAAACAAACTTTGATTGCTTATATCCAAGTTTGGAAAGGTTAGTTGGAAATGGCTAAGGTATAATTGAATAAACCCAACCCCATTCTACCTGTTAGGATGAACAACAAGTTGAACAAGTTTGAGGAATTGTTATTGGACAACACCTTGTTCAAGGTGTAGAATTAGGCCTTAGGAGACAAAAACCCCAAATGGAAGGAGTGGTGGCAAACAATTTAGGAATTCACAACTTGGAGTAGATTTAGAATAGCATGGAGTTAGCTAGCTTTAATGAATAGGTTTACCATCTAGAGTTGCAAGTGTATCGAATTGTTTTTCTCAATTTCAAATATGAACCACCTAGTTTTGTATTTATAGAAATTGGAACTAATAGAAAAGCAGCAATAATAACACCATCTGGAGTATAACTTGTTGTTACAACTAAATTAGTTAGTCCATTTGGAGGTGGAATAGGTTTAGAGATAACACCCTTACTTGTTCAGACTTTTACTATACATGTTTAGGCTATTACTACTATGGTTAAACTTGTAGAAGGTAGTGTAGAATCTATTAAGGATTAGGTTGAACCTATGGATCCTCCATTTATTATATTTAATAGTGGAATAGGACCGTTGGAGTTCTTATTTGCTATTTTACTTCTGACCCCACACTAGATAGGTATAGGTTAGGAAATTACTTTGATTACTATTATTAGATTTTTAGCCAAGTTGAACCTATGGAGGAAACATGTGTTGAACCTATGGAAGAAATAGGTGTTGAACCTATTGAAAGAGCCGTTAACTAACCAATTGCATAATACTAAGAGAACTTTGAGCTTTGCGTTATTATTTCGAGGACGAAATGTAATTTTCAAAGGGGGATAATGTTACCCAAATTTAATAACATGTGCTCTAATAGGTTATAAATTTAGGTAGCTAATGAATTATTCTCATCACCCTCGATTCAAAGCAAGTGACAATAATTCACAACGGGTTCCAAGTGAATGTCATTAAGTGGTTGGACTTGAAGATTTGGGAACATGAACATGCAATTGCATTTGATTCATGATTAATACCCCACTAGGCCAATTTAATACTATCACAAGGAAGTTTAACTTAAATTGGCCTTCAATCATGACTCATAACTAACATGATCGACATGAATTGCATGCAATTTGCCTTACATTGAACAACCATTCATTTCCAATCACCAAATTGGATTGACACAAGATTTACACTAGTTGTAATGATGTGTGTTTACTCTATGTTCATTAATTTCACTCAAGATTTAACGATGTGATTGCTAATTTTGAATTTAAAAACATCACACACTCCAATTATGACCACCACACAATCTAATTATGACCATCACACAATTTGTTCCACAATGTTTACATTATTTGTTTCATGACATTGGGGATTGGTACACATAATCCTAACTATAATTATCACTATCATGCCAAACATGAACTTGAAATGATAAAAAATAAGGTGACGATCGTTTTTCAAAGTTGTTAGATTATTGATGTGTTGTCGCAAAGGGGACCTTTCTTTGCATGATATCTTCCAACTCCCTAGTCCAATCTTACTGAAATTTGGTGAGCAAGGTGCCACTTCATGTTTTACCACTACTTCAAGTTCCAAAAAGATCTAACAGTGGGTTTGGAAATTGCAGGCCTCCAAAGTAGAAATCTAGAGGCTATTGCACCAACTTAATGTCTCATTTTTTCACTTCAACTCAACAACTTCATGAAAAAAACTTATAATGCAAGATGTCCACTACCTTCCATCATTTCTTTTCCCTCTTCATAAGTACTCTCATTTTTTTTTGGTTATGTCTTACCTTTCTTCTCATAGCAAGAACATCCCAAATTTTCATGGAAAAAATTAAGTGAGTGAACCTAAGAATTTCCAACCCCTTTAAGGAACCCTCCTCTCTTTCAAAAATGAACCTCTTGTCTTGACCAATGGGAATGAAGGGGAATCCTTTCCTTGCTCCCTCTCCCAATCAATTGGCTATCATCCTTTGAAGTTTAATGAAAATTCCAGGAAATCCACTTACTTTTTCTACAAGCCAATGGGGGTTGGAGGAAATCAACGTCTTCCAATCAAATGTGGATGGAATTCCTTCATGCAATGAAATCATTTGATTCCTTTTCCTCATCTTCCTCCTTGATCCTTTCAATCATGATCACCTATTGACATTTTTCCATCCATTCCCCATATGTTCATCCAAATATAACTATCTCCAAAAATAATTTACCCTTGAAGTAAGTCATCAAGGATTTATTTGTGCACATTCCATTCACCAACTCTATTGATTAAATCCACTAAATTACTTGGGATAAATCTTCACAATTCTTGATTAAATGTTTTATTTACCTTCAAAGTACAATTAATTCTATCATCCAAATTGTACTAATTACTTATGTAATACATGTGGCTAAATAAATCAACAACCCCAAAACTAACATAGGATTTTCACTAACATCTTTTCCCATCGTCAATTTCAAAATTTTGATCAATGTCATTGAACCTAAGGCCTTTCATTCGACCCCATTAAATCACCGTCGAATTTGTCGCCTAACGCCACATGTTGGAACCCTTACTATAATCTATTTAAATGATATTTTTAACACCATCACCATTGTATTAACACCATGGCAAACACCTCTAAGATGTGTGACTTTGAAATTACATCGATTAATGAAGAGTGTTTAGTTGATGCTGAAGTTGAAATGTTAGAGTTGACACAATTGTAAAAAAAAAGAAAAACCAGCCCTAAAGGTCATGCGCCCTAGAGTGGATTGATTAGTGCAATTAATGTGGGATTGTCCACTGCTACCCCTTAACATTAACACCTTAATGATTTATTTAAAATTTGTTCATGCTTTTTAAGATCACCTAGGAAGGTTTGTTGAATGTTTAGCCGAAAATGATGATGTGCATCTATTTTTGAGGACATGGATTCCTAATGATGGGCACTATTGTTAGTTGAAGGGCCTGGTTAACAACTTGCCCATGGAACAACAAGTTGATTACACTACTTGTACCATTCGTAAAATTTTAGACTTCCTATAGTTGTGACTCAAAATGGTTGTCTATATTTACTTAAACACTACATTAGTGCTTCCTGAATTGATTTCAAGTGTGGTTAGATTTTAGCACTTGAAGTTCAGAAAATGATCTTCTACAATTAACGGTTCAGAAGTGGAATAATGCCTTCTTCTAGAATAACCTTGAAGCTTGTAACAATTTCTATAATGTTGTGGTAAAAAATGTTTAACATTTACATCTACTTATGGTTCATTACAACCTTAAAATTAACATATTGCTTACTTTTAAATAAAACTAACATCATTGCTGTTTTTATTATTAAGAGCTTCCTACCTGCATTGTTTGAAATGCTTAATCTATTTTGGGTTCAAACACTAGTAGAAAAACCCCATTTTTTGATTTGTCTTAGGCGACTAAAAGTGTCTTTTGTGACTATTTATCAAAAATAGTCGCAAAAGACACTTTTAGTCGCCTAAGACAAGTCGAAAAATGCGGTTTTTCTACTAGTGAAATTAGTCCATTTAATTAATCTTCACAGAATGAATTGAAATTCCACTTAACCATAATAAAAACAACTAAAGTGAGCTTACCATTATTTCAATTAACTAAATACCCATTCCTTTAACTCAAATCATTTAACACCTAATTGTTGAAATTTTACTTACTTATAATCATTCATTACTAAGATTACCATTGAATTACGACATATATAACCTAATCATTAATGTTGGGGCTCACATAGGATATTATATTTAACAAGTGATTTAGTTAACCTATTATTTAACTTAACCGATTATAGAACATGATAGGGAACATTATATTAGATTAGTAGACATGTTGACAAGTTGTTAGTCAATTGGTAGTTTACAAACAGGTTGCAAGTAATGGAACAAGTGGTTAAATATGGTGTAGTTTTTAAATTTTTGGGATTGTTAATTTAGTATTGGCTAATGATTGATTAAATGGTCTATTATGACTATTTAAATTTTGAATTAGTTAGTATAAGACCAAAAAGACAAAGTTGTTAAAGGAATAGATTTTTAATTTTATTTTTGATTTTGTGTTTCTCTTTCACTTGAAACATGAAAACATTTTGTTTTCAACAATTTTTTTTTGGATGTTATGTGCAATTTGAATACATGTTAGTATAGGAATTGTAAATAAAATGAGTTTTGTTTTGTTGAAGTGTACATGTTTCTTATTTTAAGAATGTGTTACTGGAAATTCAGAAGTTGAGAACCTTAATGGGAATAGAAAAACCCATTAACAAATATCGATTATCTTGAGGTTAATTTAACTATTATATATCAAAATCAAACTAGTGATGCATAAATTAAAACTAGGTAGTGTAGGTTAGAACTCAATTAAGCTAAATAGGCTAGTTTAACCTAGCTTAAGTAAGTTGGTAATAATTACATTGATAAGTATGTAGGTTAATAATAAATAGTTTAATTGGTAATGAATAAGTAAGTAACAAAAATTAAGTCAATGATCGGTACATACATAGTTAAGTAGGTAGATAAATAATATGTAGGTTACAAATATGTACATTAGAAAAAAATCATGTTTTTCCAATTGTTGAATGCAACTGTTTTTTAGTTGCATGTGACATGTGTAGTTGCATAAGATAAGTTGCAATTTTTTTATTTATCAATATATACAATATGGTTATACATTTATACATTTATGGTAGTTGCATCTTTCCAATTGCACATGCAATTATTTTGATGACCATACATTATATTAATATGCCTCCAAGTTCACTTTGTGTTTCATTAAAATTTGAGTGAAATTGGACAAATTTACCATGGTGAAAATGGGCAATCCCTTAGTAAATGGGGACAAGTTATGGATAGGCAAATTCATCAACAATTAATCAAATTCATTAATATTAAATCATCAAAATAAATTCACTAATAGTTAAATTGTTAAAATAAATTCAATAAGAATTAAATCATCAATAATAAATTCATTAATATTTAATTACAAACTTAGGCTAAGCACCTAGGAGCCTTCATTAAGCCACCTAATTTAAACTAAAAACCTAGCCCACCAAAACACCTTGTCCACCAACTTAGGGTGCAAGTGTGAAAGTTTGAAGGAACAAATGTTAAAGGAACAAATTAACCATTGAACCATTATTTAAATGAATGATATTTTTTTTATTAACACATATTATTATGCACATTTTTTTTTACCTTAAGCAATTATTGGTAATTCTTAGCAATTTGTAGTTATTCTTGGCAATTTTTGTAATTCTACCATAGGATATTTTAGGTTATCTTATTGTAGGCCATTGTTGGTTATTATACATTATTTTACCATAGTCTATTCTTAATTATTTTATCATAAACTATTGCTGATTGTTCTAAATTATTTTACCATAAGTTGTTGGTTATTTTAGATAATTCTAGGTTATTTTACCATTGGCTATTGTAAACTATTCTATTATAAGCTATTGTTGGTTATTTTAAATTATTTTACCTATTGTTGGCTATTCTAAGTTATTTTACCATTAGATATTCTTGGATATTCTTAGCTAATTTATCATTGGATATTCTTGACTATTTTAGGCTATTTTACCCCCATTAGCTATTGTTGGTTATTCTATCGTATGTTATTGTTGTTTATTCTATCGTAGGTTATTATTGGCTATTGTTGGTTATTATATCATAAGCTATTGTTATTTATTTTAAAGTATTTTGCCCTAGACTATTCTTGGCTATTCTATCATAGGCTATTATTAATTATTTTATCATAGGTTTTTTTTGTTATTCTATCATAGCCTATTGTTGGCTATATTATCATAAGCTATTGTTGGTTTTTCTAGGTTATTTTACCATAAGTTACTTTTGGTTATTATATCATGGGCTTATAATACATAAATTATAAGTAGGTAATAGGTGGTAAAATTTAGGTGAATAAGTTATAAATCAAAGGCTTAGGGTTAGTAATAAATAAGCATGTAGGTAAATAGGTTTGCTTGGCTATTGATAAGCATGTAGGTGGATACATATGTATTAAGTGCACAATTTATAGCTAGGTAAATGTATCAAAATATTAGCCATCTACTTATTTACAACCCACCTACTTATTACTTACCTTCCTATCCACTTATTTACATATGTAATGTAAGAAGATGTGAAATCAACATGTTCACAATAATATCATACATTGATGATAAAAGTTATTACACTATGAATGTGTGATGCATTTGGTTAAGGAATTGACTTTTCATTCTGAAGGTGAAAGATTCAAGCCTTTGTACTTACAACCTATTTACATTCCTAGGGGGCTAGGCTAGGAGAATTTTAGTTAATTATAGGCCATGTGTCATGTTTATAGTTGTAGGTTTATCATTTCATGTAATCATGTTTACAATCATATGTCTTGTCACATCTATAGTCATAGGTACAAAATGACCACAATCATAGAGGTCACATGCATTCACATTTATGGAGCTATAATCATGTTCTTGACTACATGACATAAACAATGAATTTGATTACATAAACATGTAGTTGCCAATGGCACATACTATTATAAATACAAGCATGGTTGTAGTCATGAATGTTAGGTTTTGGCATAGTGTTATGCTTCTACAAAGTAGCCACATACATTGCCTTTTATGTTTATTGAAAGTTGTAGAAACTTCCATGAGACTTTTTCTCCAAATATTAAATACATTTCATAAAACCAGAAAATGAGATTATGTTTTTGTATGTCCTTAACAAATATCATGTTTGAACCAAAATGCCAAAATGTGTTGTAAAAACAAAAATTGCCAATTTCAAATCATGTCAATTTAATCATTAAAATCCTCTCCAATTTTGAGGAAATATATTTGATTTAATTTCTAATTTCTAATTTGAAAAAAAGACTATCAATTATAGGGCCTTGAATGTTTTAATCATGTAAAATGATTTTTCAAACATTATCAATTTGCAACAAATTATAAACATTGAAATTTTACAAATACTGGAGCTTAATCCCAAAAAAATTAATAAGAAAATTTGTAATGTATTGTTATCCACAAATGATCATATTGCATCATTAGCCAATTACATTGTTTATTGTCATGATGCTAGTTGATGGTTAACCAACAAATTTTGTTTTTGTCAAATACACAATACATTCATTTTAGGTGAACTCAAAAGGTTTCCTTCGTTCCTAAGTGCTGTTAAACCACAATTAAATGAACTTGGCAACAATAAAAGTTAACTAGTAGTCATATATTATAAATCGAATTTGGCTACCACAAAGTTTTGTAACAAAACTCAATGAAAGTTTGGAATGCGATAGAGTTATCTGTAAAGTAACCCTGTCTCCACCCTATCTTTGGGCCTCCTTTCACCCCTAACCCCTCTTTTACTGGTACCCGTAAAGTAAGGAAATTTGATTGAATCTCAGTATGAAATGTTAAATCTCAGCATTTAATGCACAAGCTTCGAGAGGCAGTACCCTCAGTAGCTTTACAGGCAGGAGCAGTGAAAATCTATGTAGCAGCATTGGAGGCGCTCAGGAAAAAAGAAAGACAGGGTGAAAACTCAGGAACCATCAAAATTGATGGTTTTCTGAGTTTCGCCCCCCCTTGAACGCTAATGTAGTTTTTTAGAGGTGTTTTTTGAATCTCACCCTGTGTATGACCAAACTCAGGGTACTAGTGCTGTCTTTTCCTGACTTTATGGATATCTCTAATGGATATTTAATATGAGAAAAAATAATTTACAATTATGAAAACATTTTAAAAAAATCATAAATATTATTTAAAATTTTTTTATTCCTACCCATTCCTTGAGGTCGTTGTTAGTCATGTCCAACCAATGGATTTCACAAGGTCCTAGTGCCCACCAGCATATCAAATCTATAATTTGATGAATTTTTACATATCAGAGGGGTTGATTTTTGAACCCTTCGAGGGCTTTGAATTCCCCCCCTCCACTTGGGCTGTAGCTCTTGTGATCCGTACCTAAATCCTAGAAGGGTCTCAAGAGAGGCTAGAGTCTTACCCCTTCTTGTGGCCCTCAAGTTATGTATCGGTAGTGCCCACGCAGGTAACTTCCCGTTTCCCACCGCCATTTTAAAAGTACCCACATCGTGACATGCTTGATTGTAGATGAATGTAGATTCAACATGACATCCGAAGACACAAAACGAGTTGGTTTAGGTTTAGGGTTTGGATTTGTTTCCTCTTTTTTAGTATTTTCTGCGGCGCCCAGAAGCATCGATCTCGTCTTTGTTTTTTCCTGCATATCTGCCTTCGTGCGCTTCTGAAGAAACTGTAGTCGCGGGTTGTAAGTCGAGGAATTCTGCATTAGGAGCCAGAGGACATTGCTTTTTTGTAGCGAGGTTTTGTTTAGGTGTCGAGAAACGACTTTTTAGCTTAGTTTAAGTAGTAGCTTTCTGTGTCCCTGCCTTCTGTAGCGCTTTGTGACAAGTGTCATTTTGTTTTTGAAAGTGTTGTGCCTTGAGGTATCTGGTGTCGTGAGCTTCATGCTATGATGCAACACCTCGTCAAAAGAGGCGGAGATTGATATGACGGGCTTTTTGCGACGTGGGTTGGGATGTCCCTCTACCATTACTTTGTACCTGTTCACATGATTCTACAGAGGTTGGCGCTTTTGCTAATGGCTGCTGGCGTGCTTCGTGATTTGGTTTTTTGCTTTGACTATTTGCTTCGGTTTTTGGCTGCGCGAAATGTGTCTTGAGCTGCGCTGACGTCTGCATGGTTTCCGTCTATTTACAAACCCTTGTTTTGGCTGGGGCTAGAACTACCAGAATCGGCTATTAGCGGTGCTGAGGCTTTGGTTAGCTAGGAGCACCTTCTTGGTGTACTCTTGTATTTCTGTGGCGCTGTGTATCCTGTATCAATCTTGGTGATACGGAACATGATGAGGGAAAATTGTCGCCCCAGTCCTATGGATGCACTACGTGTGTCATGAGGATTGACTGTGCGAAAGCTCTGATTCTATGCGGTCAGTCGTTTGCGATTTCAGCAATGTTCATTAGTAGTTTGGCTTCTGTTTGGGAAGTGATGACAAACACCGCGTTCACTGAGCGTACCCGTACGTCTGTAGATAAGCGATATTTGATTTGCACGTCAGTCTGATCTCCTTACCACTTAGCAACAGATCTGCACGTTTTGTTTCCTCGTTCTCAGATCCCTGCTTTTCCAAGGATTTTTGGATTCGAAGTGCATGTGCTTCTGTAGAGTTACAGTCTCTTCGTGGACGCTTTGCATTCTTAGGGGTTCTTTCTTGGTGCTTAGTGATTGTTTCTTATGGTTGTGTCGTTCGGTCATTCTGTGCCTCTTTAATCTCAGCCTTGCAGTATACCGTGCTAATCTGATTCATGGGAGGCCCATACGGATTTGGGAGTTTCGCTGACAATATCTGTTTTTCACTGGATGTACTCTGATAGCAATTTCGCAGACATTTGTATCCAACTGATTGCCTGTTCTTACCTTTTCTTCTCAGCAGTAGTTAGGGGTGCTGTCATAGTTCGGACAGTCGTCATTATGTGCCAGTTTGTTCCATCATTTTCTGATGTCCGAGGTTTCTGTTTGCTTAATGGAGCGGGGTTGTGAGGCTGAATGATGATTACTACAGACCTGTTCTGAAATTAAAATGTGGACAAGTTGATGTTTTCCTGACAGTATTGTCCCCTGTATTCATTTTCATCGGCTCAGAAAATGCTGTTTTATCCAGCTAAGAATTTTAAGCATTGTTTGAGAGCAAATAACTGTTTTCTGTATAAAGACGGTTATTATTTAGTGTATGCTCAGATTGAATCTGAGATGTCTGACCAACGAGAGTGAAGAACTTTTTAAAAATAACTTGAAAAGGAAAGCTGCGGACACTGACCAACGATGGAAATGAAACTCGTAGACTATAGAGTAGCCCAATAGGAGCGGCCGTTTTTCACTATAAATTGTCACTGTCCGAACGGTAATACCAAAAACTGCATGGACAATGTCAAGTATATCAGAAAAATAACCCTGAGGTATAGTGGAAGGGAAGTTGCTAAAATACTTTCCCAACATTTTAGATGTTTTATTTAAAAGTGATAGTATGCTTTGTGAAACTTCAAAAAAAATACATCACAACTGAAATGATGCACTCTTGCAAAACGAAATGTCCATCATCTCTGAACTATTCTCCCTTTTGCTCAGGCATTAATATATTCGCTTAAACTGTAGTATCTATGCAATTGCGATGAAACCTTTTCTCACAACCTATTACCACAATCTGGAACATTAAAAAACGTTGGCATGCACATTTCTTGGTCTATTTGTAGCCAAAATTGTTAATCTCAAGAAATGAAGTGTACACAATATTTTGAAGAGCTTGTCAAACTTTATCTATGATATATATGTGTTTGGAGTTGATTAAAAATTATATACATATTGCAGGCCATTGATAGAAAATTGTGTAGAAATTGCTTCCACAACTAACATATCCAATACATATGCCACTCAGCTAAAAATGGAAAAGTTTTCATTCAAAAATTATTTGCAAATTTGGACAGAGTGTGTAATTTACAGCACACATCTAGTAAATAGTGCACATCATGAAAAATTTCATATCTAAGAGCTTGTAAATAAATCTCCAATACAATATATTGAAGTGAACATTACACCAAATTCCTGTACAAACTGTTAACCGTGACTTTCATCATGTGTTGTATGAGTACCTGTCATGACCATGCACTAATTTCATCAGCTCCATGAATGTAAGATTGGAATATACTGATCCGATCAAGAGTTGTAGGCAAACAATTTTGTGAAATCTGTGTCTTGACAAGTGGGCAACAAGAGGAATTTCAGTTTCAGTCTTTCACCAAGCGTCAAAATGGCAAATTCTGAAGGATGTAAATTGCTGCACTGTGGATGGAATGATATCCTAAATTTTTACAGGTGAGCAACTTCATGAAAGAGCACTCAGCAAAGTAAAGAGGTGCAAAAAATGGCACCTATATTGACTTTGCTGCAGTCCAAAAGTTGGTAGGTGCTGGACTGCAAAAAGAGTGAAGATAGTTTCTCTGAAACAAAAGGAGGAAATCACTCTGACAGTTTCTAGACACTGGCAGGTGAAGAAAACACACCTTAGAACTCTTTTGGCATTGTATGGTACACCAGTCTTGTACGGTACAAGTGAACTGTGATTCAGCCCGCATGAACCCCCATTATGAATGTGATTCAGTTCCTAAACGAATCCCTACATCTATCAACACAAATCTTGTAGCTGGTTACCTGATAGCAAAAGTCAGGACTGGCTGATGGACTTCAGATTGCACAGTCTTGCCAACAAGGCAACACATGCTGCCATTCCAGTAGTGCCAAACCATGCTGCTCAAACTTCTTATAACTCAAGACAGCACAAGTTCTCAGTATGCCCAAGTTTCAAGCCTAGACCCCTGCATCTGCAACTTCTAAACATAAACTGAAGGAAGAATTCCATGTGAAATAAACCTGGAACCTTCACCATCTGAACATAGGAAGCTTGTACTCACTTGCAACACCCATAAAACCTCAGCAAACTATACACATGCATGTCAACCTGACCCAAGTGGGTCACTTAGGTTAACCAAACACAATGCTCTCATCCTTGCTCTGGCACCTCCTTACAGCTACACTACAAAACTAGACACTGAGCATGTGTTTGTGTATCTGATCTGCACATCCAGCCAAAGACACATATCCCAGTTAGCTTTCACCGGTCTGATATATGGTTGCGGACTTAGCAGGTGCAGATTCTACCTCTCAAACTCCTGCAAATTTCCTATACTTTTCTCCCACTGTAAAGACCAGCTTGATTTTTTCCTTTGTATTTTAAGGATGCTCCCTGGCCTGAATATTGCAGTAATTGAAAAACTGTACCTTCCGAAATGTGGAAGGTACAGTTTTCAAACTCAGTACTCTATCTTTTGCATTTAGCATAGTTTTCCCAATTTTATCACTTTTTGTCTTTATTTATAAAAGGAAGCAGAAAGAAAAATCAGGCTAGTCTTTAGTCTTTACATAGGACAAGGGTCTGAAAATAGACCCTTCCAGATTTTTGACCCGTTCCCTCAGCCTACTGGCCTTGGGCCAAGATCTCAAATCCAGAAGGTTCTATTTTCAGACCAGCCTTGGGCCGGGATCTCAAATCCAGAAGGTTCTATTTTCAGACCAGCCTTGGGCTGGGATCTCAAATCTGGAAGGGTCTATTTTCAGACCCTTCTCCTATACATAACATGCAGTCACTCCCTCCACATTCTTCCTTGTATAATAGATAGATTTAGTGACAGTTCATAAAAACATGGTAGAACACAAGCCCACAAATAAAGTTCAAGTCAAGATAAACATACTGTTATTGAGGTGGCCCTCCACCCATATTAGTTGACTGCTGCTGGTGTTGATGCTGACGGTGCTGATGTTGTTGCATTATATATGCATTGTACATGTCCATGTTCATAGGCTGAACACATAAACAATTCCAGACAAAATTCATGAGGGCAAAAAGAAACAAAAAATCCCCAAGATGTCATGCAAAAGGAAAATGACCCTTGTATCAGTCAGAAGAAACTGCCCCACAAAAAGAGGAGAGGCAATGCAACTGGATCTAGTGGGACTGATACAAACCAGAGATTAAAGAGAAAGGCATTTGTAAGGTCAGTGTCACCTGTGGAATTTGCAGAGGCTGATGCTGACATGCAAGATAAGCATTCAGCGGGTCCATAACATTTGGGTTTACAAGTCTGGGGTCATGAACATCAACCATGCTCATAGAAGTAACTGGCATGTTACCCTTGTGTGAAGGCCCAGTCAAGGGCATACCAGGTCGACCTGAGCCAGATGCAGCCATATCCATCATACTCATGCCTAGGCCCATGCCCATCCCCATCCCCATGCCCATCCCCATGCCCATCCCCATACCCATCCCTAGGGGAGGTATGGCTGTCATCTGTGATATCTGCAGATGTTGCATACCAGCAGGCATTACCATTGGTGGTAGACTCATCCCACTCCTCATGGACATCATCTGTTCACATAACCAACAGCAGAAGGAACAGTTGTGAGTGACAAGAATGCTTAAAATAAGCAGTCCTGTCCAAAAGAAAAAAATTCAATTTACAGATGTGGGGTATTGTTGGAATCCCTGTACATGAAGCTGAAGCTGAAGCATTTTGAGGTACTCGATCGCCTCATCCAGCATTGAAGCTTTGTCCGTCTGAAATGAAAATCATAATTTCATCCTTGCGTTAATAGCAGTGCTCAGCAACATCACAAGATCATCATGGGAAATGGAACACTACCACAAATACAATGTAATTTTGAGACAGTCCAAATCCTCAACAAATGAATGATCTCAGTTTATCCCTAAGAGATACATATATACAAAAGAGATTCTGCTCTGTAGGTGCAGCATCCAACCTAAAATACAGTTCAAGAGTCCCAGTGACAAAATACATCACCTAGTTTACAGAGTGATCCTCTGTGCAAAGTCTCTTGAAAACAAACCAAGCACATGAGCTAGCTAATACATGACAAAAAATGTCATGTAATAGCATGAAATTGCTCAATAGCTACATCTGCAGACACAATCCTCAGAGATACATACCTTGTTTGAGTTTGGGATAAGTTCTTGCAGAGCCTTCATCTTCTCATTGATTCGGTCTCTCCGGCGCTACAATCACAAGCACATCATAACTGTCAAGTGCATGTGAAATGAGAGACAAAGCCCTATGTTACAACAATCAGGTTGTCCAAAAAATTATGCCTGCAACTCAAAGAACAAGGTTGAGAGTCACACAGATCTTGACTACTCTGAACACACCATTGCATGCACAACAACAAGAGGTTCAAAACCTACTCGCTCAGAGAGATTGTGGACTTCAGCAGCCCTAGTTCTCTTGGTTGTGCTTGTACGCCCTTGTGTGGAAGGCTTCTTCAAGTCAGCTGACTCATTGTCTCCATCCTGGAAAGCCATCACAGCTCGTCTTAGAAATCTACGGCAGGAGACAGTTTGTTATGCAGCACAGAGTGAACAGTAGGTTTCAGAAGCTTCTCTCTCAGGAGGATCATGTCAATCAAAAACAGATAAAGAGGAAGAATGGTTCACAAGTGGACACCCTATAGCACATGTTTTGCAAAGCAAACACCATAAGCTACAGCATGCCAAACTGGCTGGGAGGATGTTTCAGAGTGTTTTATATACTCACTTCACTCTGACATTCAGTCTCTTCTGTCACCGCAGCTTTTCTTTTATTGCTTGTTGAAGCTTCTTTAGTCCTCTCTGCACTGTTGCCAGACCCGCCTGATGAGGAAGCTATAGTAGGTTCCTGGGCATCTGGAACCTGTCTCCCCTGCTGAGGTGTCCCTTTGTCTGCAGACTCTAGACTAGTACTACCTGTTACTCTTGACATCCGAAATGTATCTTGTTCAGCAGTGGCAGGCTTAGTGTTACAAACCACAGCTTCCCCTTCCACCACCAGTGGTTCCACCTCCTTTCTAGTGACAGGGATGGGGGGTACTGCTCCCCTGCTGGAATCTACACCTGGGTTTTGTTGTTGCTGGCTGTTGGAGCCTTGAAGATGAATCTCAATGTCTTTCTGGGAGTCCATTCCACTCCTCCCTGTTGTTGTTGACTCAGCAATTGATGAACCAGTTGAGGTACTTGCCTCAAAATTCGCTTTTGCCAAGGGTTGTTTATTAAGTATGTTGGATGGCATGCCAGAAAATACTCCAACCTGATGATAGTTCTTCATTATTGCAGCTGACCTTGAGAAATGTGAGAAGTTAGCACGGGCCAGTTTTCTAGCAGATTCAACCTGCAAGTTGCTTGTCCCTGGCCGTGGCTGTGGTTTGGGAGGTGGCATAGGAGCTGAGAGTGGTCTCGAAGCAAGCAGGGAGGTTCTTGGAGGAACTTGGCTTGCTGTTGTTGGATAGACACCAAAACCCTTTGAAGAATGGGGGGTAATGCTGTGAGGTGGCCATTTTGAGACTAAGGGCTGCAATGTCCGTACTTTGCTGAAGGCCTCTGCACCAGTCTGGGGTATTACACCTGCTGCACGGCCTGCACCTAGTGCCATTGCAGCCTCAGCACTGGCAGCCTTGTTTCCTACAGCATCACTCCCCTCCATGTTGGATATTGGCATATGCTGCAAACGGCCTACTCCCTGTCCCACGAATGACTCCTTCACCACTTGCATGTTTGAACTTGGCAGCTCTCCAAAAAAATCAGAACAATAGCTCCTCTCCAAGGAATCATCAAGTGGGTACTGTAACCATGAGACCATCTCATCATCTTGGTAGCTGATGTTTGGTGCCACTGGAGCCTCAGCAGCTGCTGTCTCACTCACTACTGCCTCCAGTGTGCCCTCCTTGTTGGAAGATGGACCAGATGGCTTTGATGGTGTCACCGCATCCTCAACTACTTCTCCTCCATTCCAGTGAGGTGCATAACTAGACTGCCAGTGTGACTTACTTCCATTGCTATCTTGGGACTGCATTTCTACATGCCCATCCTCAATCCAACCCAGCCTGCAAATCTCCACACCAGCAAAAATCAATCAGAGACATAATACACACTGGATCTACCTGCATCTACCCAACCAACTCTCAAACTGATGACCCAATGCCCTTCTCAATGATGTGAATTTGGAACAAGTTTTACTTTGGAGAGATGATGAGTAGCCAAATAACACTCACACAGAAGCCAAATGGCAATGGTAACTTCCTTCTTGAGATGCCCCTTTTCCTTTCAGTAGTGGGAGATGGTCATGTGCAAGGGTGTGTAGCATCACACCACCCCTATCCCAATCTAGAGCACGGAGACTCATACTCTGCCACAACAAAGCCAGGACAGAAGGCATTGAGCATCTAGCTCATAGGAGATTGATTCTACACATTTCACTGATCATGCAACTACTTTGCCAGTCAAAAAAGATTTGAACACATAGATATATAGTCTACAAGGTGTGGTGGTACCAGGTGACATAATTAGAGCACCGAATCAAGTAATCACATCTGCTTAAACTTAGGTGCAACTTTGCAAAGTGTCTCTTTCCTACTATGAGAGCTTCTCCCACTTATCTTCCACCTGCAATCAAGCCCTCTTACCACCACTTAGGCTCCTCCATGAAAAGAACTGCAAGAACCAAACATGTCAGGGATTGCCTAGTGCAAATCAACACCTCTCAAACATGCATAGTGCAGACCTGGCCCCCTAACTGTTTTTGTACATTATCAGATATATTTGACTCACTCACAGACCAGGTATGTCAGAAGACTTCTAAAAGGAGACCACTGGTTGAATGCCTCTGACTGACTGACATAGCAACCTGCAGATGTTGTAGAAGTAAGTATGCTCTTTCTGAGCATTCTCTTCCTCAGTAACAAACTTAAAAGTCCCTCCTAAACAGCCCAGTTAACTGAAATATCTTCACAAGTACTGAAAATTTCTCAATACATATGACTTCAGTTAACCAGGAAAGAACCAACAGATGATTTGATAGTAAGGGTATGGGTATTTCCATCTGGCAACATAACAGCAACCAATCGGCAAGCATGGAAGAGAGGAGACCCATGCAGACAAGCTCAACAAAACCCAAAAGATGAGGAGGCAACCCAATAAACAGACAAACAAAGAGGATCACAAAAAGAAAAAGGCAAGCAAAGCAAAGACCCTAAGCAGGATACGAGGAAGAAAAGAGAGAGAAACAAGACATGGAGAACATTGAGAGTAAGAGCCCCAGAGGACTTGTAAATTGGGCTTACAAAAAAGCTCCCTGCATAGGATTAAGAAGCCTTTGATGTGACTGTTTTGAAGACTCCAAAGACAGAAACACCAAACAGAAATATTCTTTTAGTGAACAAAACATCTGGTCTGATTGAAGACAAACTTTAAAAGAGAGTAACCTTAATTCTCCAAGCTATGAAGAACTCTCTGGAGCTACAAAAGCCTTAAAAACCTATGCTATTACTGACTATTGACTACTCCAAATCTTGCTGAATCTGGAATATTGGAATCCATATGAGGCAAATGGATCATGGTAATACCTGCATATCCTGGGTGAGAATGCTCAAGTTGAAAATGCCAATGCTTATAAGCCTTTGGAATCTTGTGATGTTGCTAAATCCAGAGAAATTGCAGAAAGAGAAAGCATTAGAAGTACAATTTAGCTCCCAAAATGATTTAGGTGGTTGGCACTGCCAATACACTTGTTATCCGGATGCATGAAGTTGGAGAACTCAGGGATGTCAGTAACATACCTGGACCTTCTATAAACTACTGAGGATAACTTACAAAGCAAAACAGGACAGGAATTGAACTTAAAAAGATGATTAAGAGAAAAAAAAAAGATTGTAGAAGAAGAGCTAGAAGTTAGCCAAAACTTTTGTACAACTAAGTACCCATTGGAGTACCAATCAACTGCTTCAAAATTGACTGACCAAACAAGAGGAACAAATTATCTAGTAGGAAATCAAGCCAAGAAACTTTGCAGCTTTTGCTACCTAGAAGCTATGGACGGACTTCACAGACCTAGTCTCCTCCTTGTTCTTCAACCGGTCAACTGAAGAATTATCACCCCAGGTGAGGCAGCTGGAAAAGTCCCCAAGGTTGAACACTCTAGAACCCTTGGAAAACACACTCAAGACAAGAATGAAAAGCTACCACTAAAAATTTCTCTTGATGCTAGTTCAGATGCACCCACAGCACAGCTCCTGGCATAAGAAACCTCTTCTATTTGAAGAGAGTGTGAAACTACATGTGCTGCTGCTACCTGTGAATAAAGAAAATACAAATTGATAGGAGTAGGCAGGAATAGGCAAAGAACATCTGTTAAATACATTTCTTCTCTTTCACTGCTGATCTGTTCAGAGTGTGAAGAAATCCAGCAACAGTTATTATGTCCTCCCAAGGTCAATGGGCTTAAGGTATATGCTCTGTTTGACACCAAACTACCATGGTGAAGGACTTCAAATACAACACAGATGCAATACAGCAAGTGACAATGGTCAGTACACTCCCCATAATGGAGAAATAGTGGAATCTTGAGGGTTACCTTCAAAACTCCCTTCCACATGATGGGAACTTCCAGCATGCAGGTACACAGACTCTGACTTGTAACAGGAAACTGTATTCCCATTCATGTGAAGCTCACTGCCATTGTGCCTGCCAGGACCTCCTTTCCAAATGATCCAAAAGCACAATAGGCATGCATAGTCAGAAGTCCCAGCTCCCCTCAAATACGAATGTGGCACAAACACTCCCCCATTCATTCAAGGGTTGCTCTGTTTATGTTTTCAATGGGTTGCACAAACATCATCGAGGTCCCCGTGAGTGTTCCCTCAGAATGCAATGCAGCTGGCACCAGTCCTCTGGGATTCATACAAGCTTATTGTATAGTCATGCAGTCTAGCTCCAAAAACCGAAAAAGCATCCAGTAGACAGACAGTGAGGATATAAGGGCGCAGTTTGAGAAAACATGATTTTTTAGACTCGTGATTTTCAACTGTAGTCAAATCGAACCTATTGCTTATGCCATTTTTAATGCTTTTTAGCTGTTTATGTCCTGTGTAATCAGTCGTATAGGACTAGTCATGGATGCCATGTTTTGATGTAGCGGTAGTGGGGAATTCTGTGGCTGTCTGGCCCTTCTTCAAGGTTGAGACAAGCCACAAAGATTCCGGCCACACAAGCAGGCGTGGCAAGCCCAAAGGCAAAGTACAAAGTGAGCCACTAGTACTACAAAATCGAAAATCAAAGAGTCAGTAAAACCTTAGCGAAGAAGGATCTATTGGAGCCAGTAACAACCGCAGTCGGTGGGCACAATTCGAGAATCCTTGTTTTTCCGTTCTTCTCTGTCTTCTTTCCTTTACGACGAGCTTCTGGAACACTATGATCTGAGCCTTGCAGCAGTTTCACTTCTGATCCCGCAAGACTTCCTGCTCCTCTTCACCAAGCTTTGTATCTTTCAATTCTCTCTCCCGGGACTCTACATCAAGTATTCTACCTCCCACCCATCGCATATTCACTGGGGCAGATCTTTCCTCGCAGCCAAATGCAGCGGCGCCCCCTTTCTTGTCTTCTTAGTCTCGCCGCAAGCCGAACTCCCCAGCAGAAAATGACATCGTCGTTCCGGTTTCTCGTAACAGAAAATGTTCGCAGGGGCCTCCAGAATTATTCTGTTCCGCGCTTCGGATGCTGTACTGCGTCACTTCGTATAACACCAAAACCCACACACCGAGTTCCCTTACGAGCAAAGTTCGTCTCCCACTTCTCACTGTCCTTCCCCTCCTCAGAGCAAACAGCAAACGGCTGACACCCCCCCAAAAAAATTCTCAACCAGAAGAAACGATCAAACCAAAAAAAACCCGCTCACAAATCAACAGAAATCGATCCTAGCCTCCCAGATAAAATTCCCGCACCTCATATCACCCCATCCCCGCAAAACACTAGACTTAAAGGAACAAAATCTTCACCAGGAAAAAAAAACAACAACAATAACAACAAAATTGAGCTCTACAACGCAACAGATGCTTCCTACGTCGTCAGCTCTCCGTAATATTATGAAGCGCAACAACAGTCCGCCAAAGATCCGACTTCCACAGCGCCAAACCAAAACTGTTCTGCTGCGCGCAGGGCAGACGCACGAAGAGAGAAGCAGAGGAGGAAGAGGGAAGACGAAGGCGTAGGCACCTACGACTAGGTTCTAGACTAACCTCATCACAGACTACCTACATAGTCTAGAGCCTATACACTAGCTAGGTTTCGGCGCGGGAGAGAGAGTAGCCACCAGCCCAATTTTTTTCTTTTGTTTTTGTGCGTGCTGGCTATATAAAGCCAAAAACCTATATTAAAAATTAGAAGTGCTAAATTCAAGTGCTTTTAGAGACTTTCAAAAGCCAAATTTTGATCAAAATTTAAGAAAAATATCAAGCTTTATATACATAGTTCAAGAAAAGTAGCCAAAAAATAGAAGAATTTTTAAATTTTTTTTACTTTTAAATGTATCTTGTAATCACATTTGGCTAAATCTTCCTATGGATTATCGCCATTTTAGCTACGTCACAAAATTGGCCAAAAAAACCACTGGTACTACTACTAGCCACTGTAGCTAGTAATAGGATCTAGCGTAGACTGTAGAGGGTAGTGTCTGACAGGTCTGGAACCTGCGAATAGGATACTGACCAGTACGAAGGGCTAAGTAGTACTGTCAGCTCGGGTAATGTACACATCCAATAATCCCGTTGTACTGTCTGTAACTCCATGAGCATTTTCTGACAGGGATAATTAACTTACTATATTGCACCTTATCTACTAAGGTAGCCTGTGCCCATGGCCCAAGTGAAAACTGGTTACTACCCAACTTATTTTTTCCTTCCAAAACCATGTTTTGTAATTTAATTGAATTTTCCAACAACAAAAATTATTCAAAATTCAACGTCTCTTGCACGCACCTTGGTTCTAAAATTTCACCTTTAGTTAAATCCTGCTCACTTAAGGCTTTTTAACAATAGGAAGTATGCACGCAAATCCATCTATGATTTTTAGTTTTGATTTAAATGAATTTTAAAAAAATTGTTCAATATTCAATAAAATTTTCACCATATGTTTTGATTCAAAAACATGGTAGAGGCACTGTGGATGGGGAGATCTCAACCTGGGAAACAAAACAACCAACAACCTTCCTTCATAGATAGATCCCTGGTGATAATTGTAATAGCCTAAAGTTGTCCGTTTCCAATTAAATTCAGGTCAAGGGCAGTTAGCAGAATATGTCAATTTTTTTACTGCATTATTTGACATAATCTTCAGTTGATGATCATGATCTCATAATAATGATCAAAATCTTTGTTGCACATGAACATATTTATTTATTTAAATCGTTGAATTTGTCACCACAGACCTTAATCTCATGGAGTGGTCTTGCTCTTGACTATTATGTTGGGTCATGGGTGTGTTGCCTAGCTCACTCAGAGTCGCTTGCCTCACATCTTACCCCAGGTAATGGGAGGCACTTGACCATTCCATATTACATAAACACAACTAGAGAAGACTCATGTTAAAGAGTAGTGACTACTGTCAAATAATTTATTTATTTTGAACATTCCATGTCAACAAAAAAAAATGCTGAATATTTTGAAATATTTTTTATTTTCTTTCACAAATTTTTTTTGGGAATGTTTTTATGAAAACTTCCAAAGGGAATACACATAATCTAATTAGTGTCAGAGCTGCCAAGGTACTACGGTATGCAATACACCCACCTAATGTAAGTATCAACCCCAATTATTTTATAACCAAAGATCAAAGTGGTCTGAAATCTGAATCACTACTTGTACCATAATTATATACCAGCCAACAAACTACACACTTGCCCAACACTTGTTGCAACCACAAAGATATGGCCTATTGGAAGGACTCAAGCCAAGACCCTGAAAATGTTTTCAAATAAACACCGTCAAATGCTAACCTCTACCCACCCCCCTAATGTGCCTCTCTCTATTCATCCTCAGGGTAGTTACCTAGTCCACACACACACAAAACTTCCTATAGATTTGTACTTGGTGTCAACATTGGTACTTGACCACACAGGAATTTATCTAACCAAATGGTTGTGCCAAAAAGGTACCCATGACCTTATGCAGGGGTATCCCACAACATTCTTCAATAATGCTTTAGGCTTTAAGTATACGATGGGATAATGGATTATGGGACTATCTACCTTGAGCCTTGGGTGCTATCCAAATGATTAATTTTCTCTTGTCCAGGATTCCTGTGAAGTTCTCAACATTTTTTTGACTTGAAAAAAAGAATGAAGTGGCATGATTTTTCAAAGGCTCATGAAGTTTTGAGGAGTCTTGTGTCTCATGTGTCGTCCCATGACAAAATGTTTGCAATCACAATATGAGATATACTACATGCAAAATTTCGGCAGTCCAGCCCTCAATTGTGCATGCTTTAAGCCATGACTCCTCCACTGGTAATTTGGTGTACATTTGGTACATATTGTTGGTTCTATCATTAATTAGCTGCAGGTTGGTTCCCAAAGTCTTTGTTCTGTCTTCAATATGAGTCACTTTGATTGGCCCATCACAAAACTAATTCTGAAACTTTGTACACTCACTCAAATAGAATTTTGCACTTGCAAAATATAATTATAGAAGTGCTTTCCTTTAGCTCACCTACACAGTTTATTGAGAGTTCAACTGCGGGCCAAGGTTATGACATAGGGTGTGATGCTAATGGGAATATCATGGAACACATTGGGAACTTGCAGAATATGTTGAGAACACATTTAGAATTTGATATGAACAGAGTGAGAACTTTGTGGGAACTTATTGGACACATTAAAATCCAACCCCTCCCCCTCCCTAAAGGAAAATAATTGAACCTCTTGGGTATATTTTGCATCATCTCATTGGCTGAGTAGAATTTAAATTCCTAACTATGTTCATCACCCATTTTCATCTAGATTAATACCCCTCTTTGATTATGGGTACCCTACATGATTTGGAATCATGTACAGGGTTTCCCTTTCTCAATGCTAATGTTTTCTTTATTTTCATAGCTTGATTCTTTACCCCTAGCTGCAAAGTTTCCTTCACCTACTTTGAAAAATATAGAATTGTCACCCACACTTAGAAGGTTGGTGCCTTGAGAACTATTGTTCATCTCTTTGTCACTCACACTTAGAGGGTGGGTGCCTTGAGAACTATTGCTCATGTCTTTTGATTAGACCTTTGAGTATTGCTACTTTTTAGAAGGTGAACATTGAGATCAATATGGTCACCCCATTTCTTTTCCAAAGTCTAAAAAATCCCTAATTCCAACAACTTTAGGAGATTGAGCAAGGGTGGTCATCCAAGGCAATCATTAATTGAAAACACATGATTGTCAAAGTTGTTGACAGGTTATCAATGTGAAGCCTAATATTCCTCTTAAGAATATTGTTGCATGACACCACCCTTTTTTTCTTTTTTATCATTTTGGTGATGGAGCACTAGTGGCAATCATCCCAAAAAGGATTTAGCATTGATGGCCACAAGTTATTGGAAAACTCTCAAAACAGTAGACAATCTGGCAGAAAAACCTGACGACACAACAGGAACTTGTCTAATTCTGGCTAACTCTTTTTTATGATGTGATCAAATTTGGCTAAATTTTCAAGAATCTGCAAAAGAATATTTTCTTTTAAAGTTTTTTTTGGGTGAAAATTTGCACCAGTTCGCCAGGAAAAAAAGAAAGGCTGCATGACATCAAAAGCATTTATTCACAAAAAAAAATGATCACCTTCAACCATGAATTTGTTGCTTGTAAAAAATTTCCATGTTTGGTTGCCAACCTTGAAGACTCAAGGTTCTTTCCTTTCAGTCTAATGCTCATTCCACTAATGGCAGACTAGGTTACAATGGGTTGTCAACCCAATCACAAAAAAAAACATTTTTTGGTTTTAAAAGTGAAACAGAAACAATAGAAATTGATCAAGAATGTGGCATGACATGTTTCTTGTTTGTGTCAATCCTATCCCATTGTCCTATTTAAACACATGTCCAACAATTAATGCCTTTTTCCATAGCCATTCAAGCACAGAACAATCTGCAACTCACAATGCCCCTTATAAATCATGCAAGGGGTTCAACATGCCCAATCTCCTAGGGTGAATGTTTAACAATGTGGATCTTACAGAAAATATATGGCTATGAGGCAATTGATTATTGTGGGTTCTTTTCATGTTTATATTTATGAATGGTGAATGGAGTGACAATGTGCCCTTGGGAGATCAGATTTTATAAGCACCATTTGCTCATAGGGCACTAATTCTTGTTGTCGGCATGAAGATCTCTCTATAATATTTCTTCTTACACAATGATGGTGCACCTAAAGCCCTCCAAAACCAAACTTCTCTTGCTCCCCTGTTGTGGAGCTTTGCTGCAGTAGCTTCTCTCTTGTTCCAAGCCTCTTTTAGATGGTTTCATTGTGGGTTCTGGGAGTCATTTATATTTTGTGGGTTTATACTTTATACCAGTGTTGGGCGGTTCTAAAAAATAAATTAGACTTATCTTGGGTCTGGTTCTGGTTCCACACAAAAATGGAACCAGGAATCCAGTTCCATGTCTGGTGCATCCCCCCAAAACAAATTGGCTTCAGTTCTGGTTCCAGTTTTGAAATCAACCTCGGTTGCCCAGTTCTTGCTAACCTGAAATGGAACCAGTGGTTAACTACTGATTAACCTCCAGTTACCCTGATTCTAGCCACTTTTTTCAAAACTCTTGGCGCCAGTTTCACACCTAAAAATAACTATGAACCTGGTTCTAAGGCCAAGTCTTCAAGAAAATCAAATAAGGTTCCGGTTCAATCAGACCTGATTTTGGTTCGATATTACTACCTGGAACTGGTGGTTCTTACCTGCCAAAGCGGGTACCTACCCAACATTGGTTTATGCCTGGTATAAACAAGGACATATTTTTTGTTCTCTAATGATTCAGAAAGCAAAACATGATGGATAATGAATCCCCTAACAACTAAGCTTATGGATGCTTCTTCGTCCAGAGCCAAAACTATGAAAATCAACAGAAGATCACTGCACCTTGTTGACTCTCTTTACTGGTCTTTACACAGTGTCAGGTCTGGATCCAGCTCTCCCAATCTTCTGCTACAATCCTTGATGATGGGGTTATTCACATTCTCCTTGGAATGTGCTTGAGGACACATACATGAATGTGTTTTATCCTCACCTGCTCTTCCACAACACACACCTTCCAAATGAGTTCTTATCACTGCAGACCTAACAGCAGATTCATTCAAGTACCATTTGCAGATTTTGGCTTTTCTGTGGGATAGAGAGAGAGGCCAAAAAAGAACCAAGTGCACAAGTAATGTACTAGAACCTTGTGTGTAAATAGATATACACATTGACTGTTCCTTCACTCAAGATCACTGAGAAAACAAATTCAGACCCTCAAATCCAGCAATCCCATTGCCCTGCAAAAATAATCTTCAGCCTTCCACACAACCCTATTTTGCTGAACATTGAAAATAATAATGACCACTTCATAGGCACATTTCCATTGATCCTTCAAAATTATCACAAAAACCTACCAAACCCTATTACACAGTTTAACTACTAGTTCACTCAAGATAACTAAAAATGCATTCACACTTGGTGTTAAGGACTCCAGTATTAAGTCCCCTAACACCAAGCTAATTTAGAACCTAAACCTATTTACCACAAAGATTTTATGTTAAGTTAACATTCACTTAATATTAAGTAATCACCCATTTAACATTGAGTGCCACCTAAGATGCCACCTAGATTTTCACACATCACTGACTTAACATTAGGTGTGAATGCACCTTAAGAAAATAAATTCAGACCACCAAATCCAGCAATTTCATTGGCAATAGCATTTTTTTCTGCACACGTACACACAAGCCTATTCAACACCCTCTGTATATTCATACACTAACACTATAACCCTTGTACAGACAGGGTTAAAAATTTGACATGAATGTGTATGGTTAGTAGAGAGCTGGAGTTTACCTACTAGCCCAGAGAGTGTCCAGCAGAGGTGAGGGAATTCAGGAAAGCCTCACAACTGTGACCCTTTGTGAGGCAGGAAACTATGAGACAGACAGGATACTTTCACTGACTTTCCCATTTTAAACCAGCAAGTGTAGGGCCAGCAATGGAGGTGGACTGCTTGCTTTACTTTTAGTAAGTTACAAAGATATTGTTTATTGTTGTCTACAATATCTTTGCAACCTTGCAGCAAACAACAATAGAGATCACCTATTGCTGGCTGACTGGCTGGTGGGCCTGTTGAACTTGTTCCAACTCGGTCATATCTCTTTTGAGAATTCCAAGATGTTTAAGAATTTAATGAAAAGCAGAAGCCAACCAAGCTGCCTCCTGCTGCCTACCTAGTACCCAATGTTTGATACAGGTGGGGCCATAAGACTGGAAAATTTGGAAGTCTTGGCATGTTTCCATGTTGAGATTATGATAGCTTGGGGGGTAAGTTTTTATTAACAAAAAGTGTAGGGTAATGCCCTAGGGCCAGGGCATCCCCAAAATAACAGGCCCCCACGGCGATTCCCAGGACCTGTTGTTTCAGGAATACCCCGGCCGTGATGGCATTGCCCAGAGTACAAATTGACAATTTTTATTCAGTTTTAATTTTTACCATGATAGCCAGCAGGTACCATCCGGGTAACTACCAGGTATCATGGTAAAAAGTAGAAAACTAGGGCATTTCGAAAAGCAAAACACCTGCATGGAAAAATTATTCGCTTGGCTTCTGACAATGCGAACTTGCAGATTTCATCATAAAGAAAAAGGGGGAGGGGGTGTGTGCCAAAGGTTTTTACAGAGATTGGGGGGAACCCTGTTGAATTAAAAACAGTGAGATTGGGTGTAATATCAGTTATTAAACCCATATTAGATAAACAATTAAGATTTTTTTTTAAAATGAATAAAAGAACAACAAAAACAAAGAATTTGCAAAAGGAACTAAAGAGAGAAGGCAAATGGCAAGTGCAGACTGAAAATGATAGAAGTATAATAGAATTGGCAACTTGTGCCATGAAGGCATGTTTCTCGATGCTCTTCATGATCATAGAGTTGTAAAGTATGATTAAAATAAGCTGGCCTGTCTTCTTCTAAATGTACCTGAGTGAGTTCCTGGTCCTTATGTGAACCAGCGAATGAACCTTACCCAAATGCTGAGTGACATACAAAAATTGCAGTGGACTATTACATACACACAAAAAAGCCAAATTGCAGACAAGTTAATTCATTGTACTGTTTAGCCAGTATGTCAGTTCTCTGCCACTCCACAGCCCAAGTTCCAGGAATCGTACTTGTCTTTTTTTTGTTGCATTGCATTGCTGGTGGTGCAAGATGCAATGCAGCACTGACATCCATTGGAAGAAGTCAAAGATGGGTTTTTACACCTCCAAGACGTTTGGCCTCTTCAAGTAACATTGAGTGAGTACGGAACTTAGAACTCATGTTTGCCGAATATTTATTTATTTAGAAAATGAGGTTTGACATTTTTAATTTTAATTTTTCAGAACTTCAACAGTTGAGTAATAAGTATGCTATATACATCTTGTGCTTTGCTTTTGTAACAGTTAGCCTGCGCACATCACACAAAAACAAGGCTAAGGACAGGCCAACAGGGGTTAATATGCCTGCCATTAACTTGTCAACACAACTATCGCACAGAAGCAATCCTCCCGATTGTTTTGCGATAGCTTCGCATGAGCCTAACCGTGAGCGCAATGAATAGCTTTAGGCAAAAACAAGATTCTTACCTCATGACTAAAATAACCATTAAACTTATTGGGGCTGTGAAAATGGTGCAACGCCCACAAAAATCCAAGAGACTCCAAAAAGCAAAGATTGTCAAAAAAAAGTCCAAAGAACATAGAGTTCAACGCTTAGTACATTTGACATCATGAGTTTTCCTTGCAATGCACTTGTAGGAGCTTGCCCACATGTAACAGCTTGTGTAATAATTCATCCATTTTCTATAGTTCCACATTCTTCCCCTATGAATGTGGGGGATCATCTATTTCATAGTTTTTTAGGTTATATGCTTGACAGGGGAAAAAAAAACAGTTTTGCATCACATGTGGAGGAGACAAGGGCTTTGGAATTAGGGTTTTCCTAAGAAGATGTGGTAGGCAAAGAATAACATGTTGGGAGATCATGGACAAAGGCTAGTTTTTTTTGCGTGTTAGACCTTGTGGAAAACAAATATTGGGAATACAATCACAAGCCATTGAAGGAGAGCAACAAGAAAGCATTCACAGATGTTATGAATGCAAATTTTCCAAATGATGTGCAACGGAATTGGAAGCAAGTTCGAAACAAGTTGAACAAAATGAAAAATATTTACAAAATAAAAAAGAAAAAGATTGAAGTAACTAGTGCACCTCCATCTGATTGGCCATGGTTTGAACTTTTGACAATAATTTTTTTGGTACTACCAAAATAAATGGCATACTTAATGCCATATATCAAAGTGTGCATGTGATGAATTCTAAAACTAAGGTTGTGAATGTTAGCGATGAAAAAGATGTCGAAACACCTCGAATGTCTAGTAGCCCTGAAAACAAACTCCTATGTTTGGAAATGACAATGCAAATGTTGGAACTACCCCATCTGCTAATTTTGATAGCCCTATAACTAGGGCATGCAAGTTACCTTGTGTGCAAGGGAAACCTAATAAGAAGTTAGAGAGGAAGAAGAGGTAGTTGTCCATAGGTTCATCTACAATTGTAGATGCCATTAATAATTTCACACATGTGGTGAAAGAAATTGAATTTAAAAAAATGGAGATGACAAAATTCATCACATTTCAAGTGTTGCAAAGTGAAGAGAAAGGTAAACAAATGATGATACAAGGTCAATTGCAATTGGTTGTTTTGTTTCTAAATGTGTTGAAACCAAAGATCATAGACGATAGTGGTAGTAGTGGCAATTGATTAGAAGGAACTAGTTCTAACGATTGATTTTTATTTGTATTTCCATTTGTGAGAATAAAAACTTGGATTTCATTTCAAAATTCATTTTGTATTATTTTGTCATGGTACAATTAGATGATCAAACACCCATTGTTCAAAAAAAGCTCTCCTTAATCTTTCACCTTCTACTTTTGCTTGCTCCCCTTCTCTAACAATAGGCAATATATTAACACCAAACCCCATTAGGTTGTCACCTCATATTCTTGCATTTGCCAATCTAGGTTTCAGTGCACCCTACATTTCACAATAGTTGTGAAATACAAAACAAGCAATTGAAATTGGTGATGCTTTATCAACTCTATAATTAAAATGTTTCAAAAATCTCCATCTATTTTTTAAAGAACCAAATGCATTTTCTATGACCACCTTCCTTAAATTCATGTTGGAATCATATCTTGTCTTGTCCACATTTGCAAAATTATGAGTCTTCCAATTTTTTTGCAAGTAGGTACGAATTAGATAGGTTACATCACCAATTAAGAATGTAGTGCATCTCATACCTTGAATAATAACAATTGGTTTTTAGAGAATTTCCTAAGACTTCAATTGTTTATATAAGCTACACCTCTTGAATTGCCCACCATCATGTACCCCTCTAGGTCGGCCAACACAAACATTCCAAAAGATTTTGTCTACATCACACATGGCTTGCAACACAATATTATGGAACTTTTTCGTATTGAAAAAATCACCCATAACAAGTGTAACTTTCTTGCTTGGAAAGTTTGCCAAAGGAATTTGAATTCCATCTATAACTCCACAAATGTTAAGTCTACTTGTAAGATTTTCAAAATGAATAATGATGTCCTTCAAGCTTTGACCTGAAGCAATACTAATGTATTTACTAAACAATTTGTCTTTGTTAATTAGCACATCATAAACAATGTCAACATATTTTTTAATTGTTGATGCACTCACATTGAATTGATCGGCCATCTGTGTAACAATAAATCCATGAACCAATTGACAAATCACAATAGACACAGTCTTTCTAATCTTTAATTATGGCATAACGAAGTTTAAACAACTTGATTGCAAAAAAAGGTGTCAATTCCAAAACTAGATTATTAAAAGCTTCAAAACTCATTCTATAATATAACAAAAATTTCCTATTTCTTATTTTAGGTGTGGTATGCCACACATTGGTTTCCACAAGATCCCAATGTGTGTATTGTTTAGGTTTTTTCCACCAAAAATGTGGTGGATATTTCCTCCCATTCACACTAGCCAAAATCATTAAAAAGACATTGAATCCTATTATACTCCCATCTAAATTTGAAAGCACATTATGCACTTTAGATTTAAATGTTGCACAATTCCCCAATGTAACAGAATGTCACAACCCTAGCCTTGGGGTTGCGACCAAGGCAAGGGTTTGCGAAGCTGCGGGCCAATAGTGAACCCATGAATCACATTTCATGCTCCCAAAAATGCAAGAAAGTTGAGGGAATGAACCCCCACACTCCCAAGTGAATTCCCACTTTGGGAGTTGGAGTCCCAATGGACTCTTGAATCTTCAAAAGGTGATTGCAGGAGTCAAAACTCATTGAATTGAAGAGTTCCTTATATCATTGAAAATCTTTTGGAACGTAAATGTCTAAAATGGGCTCGTATGACCCATTTGGACACTTCAAACACAAGTTATGGCCAAAAGAAGGGCCAGGAGTCAAATTAACAATTTGACTCCCGATCATTAAAAGTCGGGAATCGCCCCGGTTTCCTTACATGTAGGTGGCGCAAGACATACCATTGGAAAGCTCTCAACGAGGGTTACAACTTTTCTTCAGACCTCATCTTAATTGGAGGTTTGCACATAAAGTTAAAGGCCCCCAAAGTCGTAAGAGTCCCAACTTTGAGAATCTTGGGATTCCCACTTGGGAGTCCCGAGACAAAATGACATTTGGGTGTTGGTCCCATGGCCAAGCACAAAGTATATTATAAGGAGGAAGGTGGTGGCTTCCCCCAAGTCCGGGCCATGGTGAGTCTTGTGAGTCCATGTTTGCTCATGGTTCATCCATGCACCAAAGGGTTCTAGCTACACACTAACCAACCTATTGTTTATTTTGTGCAAGTCCATGTGAGTAAATGACTTGCTTCTCAATCTTCCTAATCCCATCCCGAAGCTCCGACATGACCTTCTACCCTCAAAATGTTGCGAGCCAAGGAGCGCGCCCCAACCCCTTCTCCTTCCGTTGCTTTTTTTTTAGACTCGTAGCTAAGTCCATCAAGGAGCTTGCGGGTGCGTCATAGAAAGTAACATCCAAATGAAAAATACTTGTCTAAGTCAAGCTGGATCCATGATCACAAATATTGAAAACAATAAAAAACCCTAAAATAATGAAATGCTTTAAAAATAATCCTAAAAAAATGCAAATTCACAAAAACAAATAAACTTCTACAAACCAATTTAAATATTTTATTTATTTTTCTAGTTAAACCTTTTGTGAATTATATTGTGCATAATATCAACACTATGATGTATCTAGTATCTACCAAGGTTGGGTGGTTCCAAGCTTTTAGGAAGAACCTTTAGTTCCAATTCTTATAACTTGTAAGGATTTGATTTTGATTAAGTTTCAATTTTTTTTTCTCAATTATGAAACTCAATTTAGATGGTTTTTTATCTCAATTTTTTAATTTCAACATAGGCCAATTCCTAGTTCTAGGGTAGATTAGGTTTTAGGTAATCTCTTGGTTAAGTTTTAAAATTTGAAACATCATAAAAAATAATGAAACAAGGCAAATTTTTATTGAAAAAAATAAATAGATTGTTACAAAGCTTTAACAAGGCCAAATTCAGCTACATTGATATATTTTTAAACTTCAAAGTATTCTCGTAATTATAGTTCAGTGGTTTAAAATATCATGACCAAAGCCATGACGAACACTAGCAAAAAAAAATGTGACCAAGGTCACACAGAACACCAGCAGAAAAACATGACCAAAGACATAAAAAACATCAACAAAAGAACATGACCAACACAATTAAAACACCAATAGAAAAACATAATCAAAATAACAAAGAACACCAATAAAAGAATGTGACCAAAATTATGAAAGCATTGACTGAAAAACATTACCAAAACAATAAAGAGCACCTACAAAAGAATGCAACTAAGCCCACAAAAAGCATCAACAAAATAACATGACCAAAACACTAGTAAAAGAACAAAAGCAAAGCAATAAAAAACACCATTGAAAAAGTGCAACCAAATCATGAAAACACGAACAAAAGAGCATGACCAATGTAACAAAAAGCACAACCATGGCCACAAATAGCACCAAAGACCAACATACTAGAAAATGATGATCACCATCACCATGACCACCATCGACATGATCACCATTGCCATGCAAACACCACCATGGAGAAAAAAAGAAAATTAGTTTGGTTAAGGTCAAAAAGAACACCAACAAAATATCATAACCAAGGTCACGAAAAGCACAAGCAAACAAACACAACTAAGACACAAGCTAAATGAACAACTTACTAGCTTAGGAATTTGATCTTGAGTTTTGAAGAAAGAAAAAACAAAAATCTTGAGCTTCATTTAAAATTGGAATTTTTAATACACCAAAAAAAAACCTTGAATTTTCTTTGGAGCTTGAACTTTGAAGAAAGAAAAAACAAAAGCCTTGAACTTTGAAACTTGAGCATACATACAACACACCAAGAAAATAAAAAAAATAAAAAAATTGCATTTTAAACTTTAGACCCTAAACCTTAAATGTCCGAGAGCCCTAAAATTATAATTGAAACCAATTTCTTATAAACATTCCAATCTAATTCTAATATTCATGCTACTTTATAACCAGACCCATTTCCATGTAATTTTTTAAGAACCTAAATCAAAACTTTTGATTCTTACCTAACAATCCAAGTACCCACCAACCTTTTTTTTGGGCAAAATTGTGCTAGATTTTGCCTTTTGCCAAGATTATGTGATGACCCAAGTAGGAAAATTGGTGGGGATTTCACCAAACAAAGTTCCAACAACATACGAACATTGCTCATTTGCACTATCATTAGTCATCCATAGCTCCATATCCACTAATAATGTTGCAACAACCACAATCTTCCCCTCGCTAAATTTCACATCAAACCCTAAGTCATTTTGCATGTTCTACTTCACATATTAAGGTTAGGCTACCAAGAAGGATTATGGAGCTCAATAATGTCATTAGTTGTTTGCATTTGGTGATGCATGTTTGTCACCAAATAGTGGTTGAATTGCCTTTGAGATCACCAAATCTTTAGTACATTTGGGGGTTTATTTAAAGGGGGGAATCACATTGCACAAAGATTATAGGAAGGTTGTTTAATCACAATGTGAAATGGTGCCATAATAAATTATAACTTTTGATGTGGAGGTGCAATATAAAGGTTGGAGCCTTGAAGGCGATGGTGGTGGGGATTGTGCAGTTGCCATCAAACTAAAAGTTTTTTCACCACAATTTTGGAAGTTCATGTGAATGGGCCAAGACCTACCTATCAACATGTTTTTTGCTTTCTACCTTGCATGTTGAATCTTGGTGTTTTTTCTCAATAATGTTCTTCTGGTGTTTCTTTGCAACTTTACAAATATGTTGTTTGGTTTCATGTTATTATTGCATCATTTGTCTCCAAAGTCTTGTCATGTTGTTGAAGTGTCTTTGTGTGTAGTCATGATATTGTGCAACATTATTTGTGTATCTAATTGAGTTGCGTGCACATTGCATTTGATCAATTTTTAAACGTTCCAGCTTGAAACACCATTTTTTTCATTTATCAAGTTTTTAACCACTTCAATTTTTGTGTATGGACTTTGAAATGCACTATGTTTTTTAGTTCATGATTAATTTGCTAAAAGCCTTAGTCTTTTTCTTGTGCATCATCTTTAATGGATTTACATTTTCCAACTTTAAGGTTTCATATTTGTTCTTTGTTTTCTGATCTTCAACCTATTAATCTTCCTAAACCTTATTTTCTAATGTCTTCAAGGTTGTGTGCCTATTTCAATTTGAATACAAATCAATGCCTGACTTTTTCTTTACTGTTGGTTTCAAATTCAACCATGTTTCCCCTTTCCTTTACTTGATCCCATGGATCAAAATCCCCTCTTGAAGGGGCTTGGAGTCCTTCTAATTCTATAAGTCTTGGGAGTTCTTGAAGTTCATATTTCATCAAGGTTTTGTCCCTAACTACTACTCAAGGTCCTCTTCCTTTTCTTGATCCTAATTCTTTTTTTGATCATGTTGTTGCACTTTATCCAAATGGTCCTTCTTTTTTTGCTAATCCTATTATTATCATTTCTCTAAATCCCAATGCTTCCTCTTTTGCTAGTCTTCATGTGCAAAACTTTCAAAACCATGAGCCAATACCCCATGTTAATATGTTTGATTCTTTAACATGGAACTTGATCCACCTTGCAAGAAACAAAAGTTTTTGAAGGGAAAAACAAAAAAAAATCTTATAATAGTATTTGGAAGTTGCAAATTAAATGGGCAACAAAAATGCCATGGGCAGAATGTATAGTGGTTAAGGATGGTTTTTTAAATATGTTGAAATGTAAAACGTGTTCTTTGATTGAAAAAAAGGAAAAATCATGGGTTTGTTGTGGGACATTTTAAATAAACATTAGGGTTGTCGAATTACAGTGTGCGATATGCCAAATCTTGGGCTGCAAAAATGTTATGAATACATTGCAAAAGATTATGCACATTTGAAAAATATGAGAGTATGCATAAAGGGGTTCCAAGTTAGTTTTGGCTCAAGCAAATAGACCCACAAGGCAAGGGAATTAGAAAACTGTCCAAATGAAGTTTATTTTTCATGTCTTGTTTCGTGGTCATTTGATGTTGGAGTGTAAGTTTTTGTATGAACTTTCAATAATTTAAATGTTCCAAACAACCCTTCCATGCATTCGTTTGATAATGTTGGCTTGACACTTGTTCAATTTATGTTCATGGAAGTCCAAGAGGCCATTTTCAAGGCCATTCAATTTGCCGAGTTCCTAGTAATCTCATGTGAAGAAGTTACAACCGTTAATAATGGTTCTTATATTTCTATTCATGCCTACATGGTTGAGTATTCAATCAAGGTTCCAATTTTTCTTAAATTTGAATAGATTATGGATGGGTCGGGCTCCTTAAATTTCACTAAATTTATCATGGTTGCCTTGATGAAATGTGGGTGGCTAACAAGGGAGGATGTGGCAAAAAGGTTGTTGTGTTCTGGTGCAAATGGAGCTTTTATTTTTCACAAGGGGAAACAAGGGTCACAAGGTAAATAAAAGATGTTTGGGCACCCTTTTTAATGGGTGTCGATTGTGTTGCTCATAGGAGTAACCTTCTAATTTAGTCTTTGTTCGATTTGACCTTCTTTGTTCGATTTGAAGCATTCAAGATCAACTTGCATACTTATTTTTTTCATTCATCAAAGCACCACTTAAAGTTTCAAAAACTTGTTATAATCATGGAAACCAAAGGCAACAAAATATTGAAAAATGTGAAGATGCAATGGATGTTTATGTTAAATCCTTTGAAGAAAATCATGTCAGAATACAAACCATTGCTTGCAATCATGCAAGCTAATTATATGTTTATACAAATGGCAAAGGTGAGTGTAAATAAGCCTTTCCAGTGTTTTTTGTGATTCCAAATTTTTCATTGTTATCATGTAATCAAATTTTGAAGAGTTTATTCCAACTTTGATAATGGTTCGAGGCTTTGAAGAATGGCAAATGATAAGTGAACCTCAAATATTTAAATTTTTAAAAATTTTAAACTATTGGGATTTGGCTCATAAGGACCTATAAGATCTTGATTTCTTGTTATTTCATGTCACTCAAAATCTTCATTAATGGGGATGATCCAACTTAACCTCTATTGGGAATCAATTGTTTTATGATGTCATTAATTGATTCAACTTTCATTAATAGAAATCTTATCATTTGCAACCATTCCATATGCGACTATGTGCGACTAAATGTCACTTGCGACTACGAATGGTGGCCTATATAACTATTTTTCAAATTTGGATGAATTTTGGGTTTTTTTTCAACTAGGTTTGATTATGACCTATTTCATCTTTCCAATAAATTGATTTTTCATGATGTCTTTGTACTTTTTACAACATTGTATATATTTTTAGTTGCACATGCAACCAAAATAGTCACATTATAGTTGCATAAGGTACGTATCCTACTTAATAACTATATGTATAAATTACTTAATAATACATACATACCTATATGTATATACGTACCTATTAAATACCTACCTACATACCTATTAACTAAGTACCTACTACTTAACTACATATCTACCTACTTATTAAGGGTGAAAGCACACTAAGGTGTTACACTTTGGATGTCTAGGAGTCCATTCTTCATAGTTTTTAAATTTTCAATAGTAGTTTATTCCAATTGATATGTGCAAATGATGAAATGGGATTCGTGTCAAGAATGAATTCATACATCAAAACACTATCTTAAAATTTAATGGTCAAATCTTTGGTAATTAATATGTTATGAATTTTTTAAGTTGTACAAAAACATTTGCATGTCCGGTCAAGGATAATTAAATGGACTCAATACACCTTGATATAATGTCCTTTATGAATAAATGATTCAATGGCAATATAATATTATGACAAATTGATATTAAATAATATAATTTGAAAAGATTTGATGATTAAATATTGAATTGTATATCAAGTATGAAGCTTCTAAAGGAAGTTCTTCATTTGTTGAAAATGATGATTTAGATGCTCATATTTCAAGTATAAGATTACTATAAATAAATTGAATATGCTTAAATCCTTATGAAAAAATATCTTATAACACCTTGCCACATGGCCCATTTGATTCAAAGTATCTTGTTTTTTGTATGTTTTTGTCATATTTTCTTAGTGTATTTTATTTCATAATGGACTAATAATGGATTGTCATGATGTGCCATTTTTGTTCCACCCTAGTGTGCTTTCAGCCCTAAGTATACATCTTACCCACCTACCTACTTAATTATTAGGTACCTAAAGTACCCACCTACCAACCTACATACCATAGTAGTAGTTCTCGTGTTCATGATTTCCATGACTATGGCAAGTTTTGAATGTGTTCAAGTTTTTATGCGTGCTATTTTGCATTCTACAGGTCATGCTTTTGGCTAGCCCCCAAATAATTTGTGTAGCTAAAGTGCAATAGATCTAGATCTACTAGCCAAATATATATATATATATATATATATATACCAAGTAGAAGTACATGGCATCAGTTTACACAACGTATTTATTTACAACATTGCCCAAAGGCAATTTTAATACAATGGTTGTAGCCAATTCTTTGCCACAAAGCTGCAATTTTCGCCACTTGTGTATCCAGACTCTGGATGTATTTGTCACCTACACCACAAGGCTGAAATGAAGGGCAAAAACGGAGGTACCCACCCAACACTGGTATCTACCCAGGTCTAAGTCACGTGCTGCTTGAGGGTAATAAAAGGGAGGGTATGGGAACTCGGCGAAGATGTGATTGTGGCTGACAAGAGGCAGTAATCTGATCGATATGAGTGAAACTTTCTTCTTGAGTAGAGGTCCTCATTCCTAACTACCTGCAAGTCCTTGCAAGCATATAGCGCTCATCAAACACTCTACACCTGACAACAGGTACCCATGTATGTTATTTCGTGATGAGACCAGAACTTGAGTGTTGCAGAGCCCCCTTCCTTGCCTTTCGTGGTCATATACATCATCACATACTGTTGTTATTCCCCCCTCTCTCAAGTGCGGGAGCAATTTTTTGAATCAAGTTGAATAAATGCACGTGATGCATCATTCAGATGGAGGCCCCGTTGGCAGAAACTGTAAGTGGCACTTTGTGAATTGGGTTGATCAATGCACATGATTCATAATTTGGATGGAGGCCTCTCGCAGAAACTAGAACTTAAACCAGACTTATAGAGGGATAACTCAGGGTGGGGGACCTGGCTCCAGGGGTGTAAATGAGAACTGTGTTGCAGGAGTGTTTTTACCCATGTTGGGCAGTTACCCAGTTCGGAGGATTAGAAGCACTTGAAATCTGAAGAATCAACTCCCCTACTGGACCAGAGGTTCTATCAAAATTTTGAAAATCCTGGAACCAGAACCAGAGGTTCTTTCAAATTTTCAAAAAAAGTTGGAACGGAGACCAGAGGTTCTCTTGAAAAGTAAAAACTTGACCAACATTGGTTAGAACCACCAATTCGGTTACTAGATCTAGTTAGTAGAAATCAAATCAGACCCAAATCCGAAACCTAAACCTAAATTTATATTGTTGAAAAACTGGACCCAAAACTGAGATTTTTGCAAGAAAAAAGCTAGAACCAAGGGCTAACTGGAGGTTAATCAAAAGTTAACCATTGACACTAGTGCAGGTTATCTGGAACTGGGTCTGATTTCCAAAACTGAATTTTTTCTTTCTTTCTTTCTTTCTTTTATGGGCAAGGGGGACTGCACCCAGAACGAGAACCATTTTAAAAATTGAAACCAGAGGTTCTCCATACTTTTAAAAAAAGAAAAGAAAAAGTAAAGAACCACCCAACACTGGTTTTCACATACTTTTGTTGGGAAATGGGAAATAATGAAAATGAAAAGAAATTACTCATTTGCATTTGTACACTAGCAGGGGATATTAGTGGGAATCTGTTCCATTATCACCTTTGGAGTTAGTTGTACGAGCTTACAATTTTGGAATTTGCACTTTACACCTCAAAACGTTGGGGGAAAATAGTACTTGCACGCAACTCTTTGTAATATATGTACTATTGTGACAGAGAAGGAGGATGGAACAAGGAACAGGCTAGAGCCACAAGTTTTTCCGCCTTTTTATGCATCCAAACCCAACTAATGCTTCCTAGCCACAAAATACAAAGTCAAGTAACGAGCCCCACAAAAGAAAGGAATCAACACAAGGCCCACCACCCAACCTCCTTTGCTACTAGCAGATCTTCTTATGGAGAGAGAGAGGATAAGGAAGAATGACAAACAGTCGGAATATCATTGATTCATTCACCTAGAAACTCATGATGAACATTCATTTGAGCATCGAGGAGGAGGAATATAGACCTCCAGTTTTGCCTTTTTGTGATTGAGAGAGAAAGAGAGAGAGAGAGAGCTGGAAGTACCCTGGACCCATCCAGTTTGTGAAAAGAATCTGTTCAAGAAGCTGATTTGGAATTCTTGCAATGTCAGCAGCATTAGTTCTTTAACACGTTAAAGTGGTAGCCAAGTAGGTCCAGCACTTTGATGCGGAATGTTTAATATATAACTTTCTCATAAGATTCGGGCATAACCATTAAGAAATTATTATGGTGTACTTTTGACTTGTTAAGTATACCTTAATAATTTCTCAAAAGTGGTGAAGTTTCTTTTCCATAATTAACCTGCTAGAGCCTAGGTTATTGTGGTATATAAGCATGGTACATGAATGGGTGTTATCCAGTGTTTCTTTTGACAAATTTTGTTGCTTTTAAACCAAAAAATTGGGAAATCTTTGGAAATCTTTTTTTCTAGTGAAAATTCAACTTCTTTTTTATAGTTTTTTTGGAAAAAATTTCCAAATCTTTTATCTCACAAAATTGAAGGGAAAAAAAAGCAAAAATGAAAAAACCCTATTGGTGTCCATCCCTACAATAATAGGCATGGAATGGGTGCGTAAAGGGTTATGCCATTGAACCTAGGTCTCAACATACCAATATGATGCATCCTTATTTCTCTTTTAGCAAGCAAGACTTGGGATAATATATTATGGGCCATTGGGAAGGGGAGTGAGACATGAAGAATTGGTGACGTAACTAATGTAATTGTAAGATGGTTGGCCTCCTTTGGGGCTTCACCAACCCCAAGTTCATTGAATGATGATGAAACCTTGCCAACCATAAATTAACCAAAGCACCCAAAAAAGGGAAAAACAAGGAACAAAATGGAAGGACCAACCTCCAAGAAGACAAATGAATCACAAAGGAAACATCAAGTTCCGGAACCCCCTCTAGTCATAAGAAGCATATCAAATAAAGGACCTCTTGAAAGGATGCCTAGCCTAGATGAACCTTCACTTATTACAATAACATGTCTCAAAATAGAAATTGATTGTGCACATTGTAATGCCACTAACATTCTTTACTTGTAAAATGTGTGTAAAATCAAAAGAGGAAAGCTTTTAGTGCCTTTCATTCGCCATGCCATGTTGGCACATTGATGAAAAAATTCATTCGCCTACTAGTGTAAACATTCGAAAACCTCTACAACTAGAAGGACAACATGTCCATTGGGAACCAATTGCAATAAAAATCATCCTTCACCTGAACCACAACTATTGTAACAACCCCATGAAAAAAAACAATCTACAAAACCAAATCAATTCGAATGGGGTTAACGATGACAACGTCTACCAATGTGCAAACACTATCAACTAATAACATAATGTGATTCAATGGTGCAAAGATTATAGTGCAGAAGGTGGAAGGATATGGTTTATTTTCATGAAACACAAAATCTCATATCTTTCACAATGGTCGCAAAAACATCTCACACAACATCATGTGAACCCGTCCTTTCCCCACCATGAACACCATGAAGAAAATGGATCCATAGGATCCAAAGGTTAGCTACAAATGCAATGTGACACCCCAAGGATTAAAGGATGGGAAATAACCAACCTAGTGCGTAATGTAGTGAAGAAAATATTTAAAGCCAAGCGAAAAAAAAGGATGATTGGATGGGCTGACAATTAAATGCTTACACCCAACCCCGCACACAACCTTAAGTGTGTTCAATGTGAATCAAAAGGTAAATAAAAAAGGATGTTAATTTTAAAAATGATCATGTAATGTCTTTGAAATACTTTCCTAAAGGTGATTTGCATTACTCTTTACCAATTGCTAAAAAAGGGGCACCCATGCTGCAACCCCCAAGGGAAGAAGCTTTCAAGTGTGTCTAGAAAAGGATTGGCCCTAAGCTATTCGCATCTATTGCTTCCAACAAGAACAAACGAAAATCCAACAAAAACCCAGAAGCTATGATAGGGGCAATTAATGTCTCCCCAAATAGGTAGGTAGAGCGATGACCTCTAAAGAAATCAACCTTATGCCCCCACTAAAAATGGGAAGAGCCATTTGCTAAAGGACTAGAATGGCTTTGGGGCATTCCAATTAACCTAAACCCAAAAGTCTTTCAAAAGTTCCCATAAAAGTTGAGTCAAAAACATCAATTTAATTCCAAAAACCTAAAAAGGGTGGAAAGGAAGGCCTACGTGTGAAACATTGAAAAAGGATACCAAAAGCCACCTAGATGTTTTTAAATATTGGGAACAAGTTTACATGCCGAACATCCTCACCTAGAACCTCTTGCAAAAAAAAGAAGCAAAGGAGGCAAAGTTAAAAGGGACACCAACGATCTTGATGCTATCAAGGGGGCCATAAAATTCAGCAAGGGGGACGAACCCAATAGGTAAGCCGGACGAAGCCTAGGCTAAACACTTGCAAAATTGAACAATTAACCCCACAAAAGCCAATTGGGAAGCAAAATGATAAAAAACAAGGGAGATAAACATGGGTAGGATTGAGGATATGGGTGTCATCAATTAAGGAAGGGAAGAAACACAAAGAGAAAACCCAAGAAGCACAACACAAAGCATGAAAATGAACTAGCATAAAAAAAAGCCCTACAAATGGGTCACCTTGGCAAGTGCCCACAAAAGAAAAAATGATAAACAAAGCCCTCGAGGAATAATGATAATTGAAGAACAAAGGAACCTTAAAACCATAAAAAAAAATGAACAAAGGGAAAAAGTTCGGACAATTGGCCTTTCGTTTCCTGAAGCTCCTAGAAGATGACCTTATGCAATATGGTGTTGAAAATATTTGCAATGTCTACTTGGAACAACACCCAATTAAGATGGGCATCTTAAGTGGCTTGAATACCATGCACCATGACTTCACAACTTCCTTTAACCATCACCCTGAACTAATATGGTGACAAATGAAAAACAAACACATCACGAAATTACAAGTATAAAGTTTTACTCATTAGATACTATAACGTTTTTCCCATTGTAATCAAATGGATGCCACCAAAAGGCTTGGTCAAAGCCAAAAGTTGATTAGCCCCCAAAACCCGAGCCACATACCCAAGGATGTGGCCAACAATCGGATGGGAACACAACTAGTGAAGCTAAATGAAGCCACTCATTGAATTTTTAAGGTCAAAAATATTTCAAAAATGTTCAAAGACCACTAACCAACAAGTGAGACATGCACAAAAATGTCGATTTAAAACAGTCTATGAAAAGCTTAAGGTTTGAATCCAGCTGAAAGTCCAAAAAGAAATCTGAGTTAGGGGAATTTGTGTTCAGTGGGTGTAAAGTTAGCAACCCATTAACCGTTTTTAAAGACACCAAGGCTGTAACAAGAAGGGCAAGAGCCCTAGCAACACACACAAACTTTTTGACGCATCCCAAGGCTAAACTTTGTTTTAACCAACGCAAGGGGGGTCATAAAATCAAAATTAAAATCAAACAAAGCTAATGAGCATGCCCATAACTGAGAACAAAATTGCCACCTACACTTGCATAAAGTGCCATTGAATTGGTAGCTTAGTAAGAATAATAATTTGACATTGTGACTGTTGACATTTCCATCACCTTAGACATTGGTTACAATTAAGAATAAGTATGTGTTTGAAATAATAGGATTTTTACTAGCTCTCATGTGTGTGGCTTATCACATATTGTTGGGCAAGAGTTGAATGGGAACAGGCCACTAGACAACTTAAAATTATTACCATACCATGTGGAGTCCAAACTTTTAGTCAAACAATCCGAGAAGCTCGTTGCCTTGTCACATTTTGCCAAAGTCTTTCCTCTCCTGTTTGATGGACCAAAATTTGCCAAATTATAGAATATTAATTAGAATATGAGAAACTTGGGAATGTTCAATTCATTTCAAGAAGGTTCATCTAAGAAGGAACTGTTCAGTTAAACCTATTACAGGCTGGTGGTTGTTGAGATGGAGAGATTTTGACATCTAGTTTGTGCTAACTTGATGTCTTTTAAATTCTCTCCTTTTTTTTTCTAATACCTTTGTACATTTTCCAAATTAACACTGTGCTTATAAATAAAGTTTTGTAAGGTTTTGAAAAGTATGTTATACTCTCCAAAGCAGTGTTATATGCAATTCTGCATATTATGTGTGGATCAACACCCCTAGTGTTCTGCTTGGAAGAATTAAATAGAACACAATACTTACCAGCAGCCTCGTTCCAAACGTTTCTGCATGGTTTTAGTGTATTTTTAAATACATCTGCCATCAACATTTGTCCAGCAAGGTTGGCATTCTCAGACTTTTGATAAGGGACTAGTCTAGTCACGATTAGCCCTTTACAAACTCTAAATAAGATAAAACTGCAAAAATTGAGGTCTCCCAAAGTGTGAAGTTTTGGGGAAAAAAACTGTCATAGAACACCCTCCAACCCTATAACAATGCAATAAATGCCTTGTACTAGTCACTTTACACTGTATACATGTACTGTCCTCTCCCCTCTAACCATTAATGCCATACCTAAAATACGAAAAGACTATTACAATTATCAATTTGTGTTAAGATCAAAAATTCCCAAATAAGTTCATCCCAACCAAAATGAACATATAACCGTATTACCAGTCTGTTGCTTGAGTGACCAAATATACCCATTATCAAATACAAATATGTGAAAATTGATCAAACGTATCGTAATAATTTTTCACCATTTATCCATTTCTTAATAGGACATTACCCATGATTGTTCAAATCCTTCAAAATCTCCAAACACAATACTCAACTACTAAATCTTTGGTAAGAGACAGTTCATTGCTCGATTACTAGCAGTGAAAAATTCTATCTTCAGGTGTACCTCGTTTGGCTACCAATCTTTGTTTGGCTATGGCCATGCTTATCCTAGTACGAGATTCCCTGCAGGAAAACACATATTTTACTTATTGACTGTGATTATGGAGAGACTACTCTTGTACCCTACTTTGCCTGCTTTCTTTACATGGGTAGCTACTAATTTAGATTGACACCCAAGAGATATGAAGTTTGGACCTGTGTTGGGTTATTATCAGAACGAATCAGGGGTTTTAAGGCAGTTCTCACATGCAGTTGTCTGATTTTTTATTTTGATTTGATTTTAAGATAATGTTGTCAATCAAATCAAAATTTGCAAACTACATAAAGGGAGAAATGCTGATCTAATTGGTAAGAACTGTCAATGAAAACCAATGATCATCACCTTTGTGAGAACAACCAATATAAGGAACAGCTTTAAAATTAAAAAATTGAAAATATTAACCCTTGGTTGGTTCTCTTAAGTTGATTTTTTTAATTAAAAATTTCAAAGAACCAATGTGATTCTCTAAAGTTTTGAGGAAAACTGAAGTTGATGGTTCTCCACCAAAAGAGAGAGAGAGAGAGAGAGAGAGAGAACCGCCCAACACTAGTCTGGACCATTTTTCATAGCATGCTTGTAACCAGTGATTTGAAGAGTTCCCCCATATGATTTCTAGGCTTCCCAGGGATTCTTTAAAGTTCTGAGAAGAACCAAAACCAACGGTTCTTAAAAGATGAGAGAACCACCCACATCTAGTGTGGACCATTTTTCGTAGCATGATTATAACCAGAGGTTTGAAAAGTACCTCCTTTTGGTTTCTAGGCTTCCAAGGGATTTGTTTAGCTTTTACTGCAATGGTTACCTCAATGCGATTATCTAGTTGCTCCAATGTAAGCGTATGCGCTTCTACCCTCGTCCCCTGGCTCCCCTCAAACATAACGAACTGGTAAAATATTTTTAGTGTCTGTGGGGGTTGCCTTACCCTTGTTCGAATTTCTACCACCCACACAAGGAGACACCACAAGCTTAAATCGCCAAATTCTACATCAAGTTCCAAGTCCTAACAGGTAGCCAAAAATATGAAAGGATGCTTAAATGTTTTTGCTTTCAATTTATTTTTTTAGCCACATTTGGCTAAGTTGTCTTATGGATGATCAGAAACATTACTAAATTGAAGAAAAAAGAAGAAGAACAACAGGTGTCTAGACTCTCTAGGCCCCAGGTGGTGATTTTGGCAAATCCTATGTTTAAAAAGAGCATGGCGAATTTTGTAATGAATTTAGTGATAAAAAGATCCTCCTGGCCAACAGAAACGGTTGTTAACTTATTAATGGTTTAAGATTATTTTATGATTGTGGATGAGACTATGCCACTTGTTTGCAGGCTAGTTGCTCCAGAAGTTCACTCCCAAATCCTGAACTGGCACAAGTGTAGTCAGTCACCCATCCATCTATATGCTATAAGTATGGGATCAATGTCTTTGGACAAGCTGTACCACACATGGCTCAAATACATTGAACAGAAGTTGGAACAGAAAATGATGTCCTAATAACTTTACTTCAACTGCCTCCTAACTGAATGTTCATGCACTCCATTGTATATTTAGTAAAGAATGAACTGGAGCCACATCAAAATTCAGGCAATCATGAGTCCTTTGCACATTCCCATAGTCAATTGCCACCTAGCAAAGATCCAAGCAACCTTTTTTTTTTTCCTGGCTATATATAGCCAAAAAGTTCATTTAAAAATTACAAGTACAGAAATCAAGTGTGTTTTGAGATAGACATAATTTGATGAAGCTTTAAGAATAATAGCCAAAAATTTCTATACATGGTTCTAGTCTGTAGCCAGAAATGTAACAGGATGTTTTATATTTAGCTTGTAGCCAAAATTGGCTAAATCTTCCTGGTGGATCTTTGGCATTTTGGCTAGCTACATCACCAAATTGACCAAAAAGAAAACACTGGATCCCCAGGAATTCCATCTAGGTTTTTCTCAGTTCATGTCTGCCATATGGATCTTCTTTTGGAACCTTCTGGGCGGGAGTTAGCTAGATCTTTCTAGATTTGTCATCCTGGAGACACTCTGGTGCAAGCATGTTCTCTGTGTAGTTTCTCATCCTCCACAAACAACACAGATGATCCTGTCCACAAATCCCCAATTCATGAATTGTCAGGCAAACCAAAGAGAAAGAAACAATGAACCAGAGAGTGGTGTTAGGGACTGGAGCCTAGGTAGGTGCCCCCATTACAAGCCCAAAACTCATGCATAGCAGGACCGAAAGTGTGTCTGGGCATCATCCATCTTTTTTGAGAAAAGGATAGACCAGGCCAAGGGCAAACAAGGAACAAAAAAAAAGCAGGCAGAACTTTTGTAATAAGGACCCAATGCAGGTTTAACCTCTTCCTTCCCCACCCGAAAAAAAAACTATGAAATAGTTTCCTCAACCTTTTCTTCCATCCCTCACCCAAATAGGCTGGCCCCCAAAAGGGGCATTTCTCCTCAACTAACTCTCTCAGTGGCCCATCCAATACTTGTTTATTCATGCACCCTTTTATTATGGAAATTTCTTCTTTGTTCTGTCCATGGCACAACAACCAATAACACAATTCATGATGGCATGAGCTTCCAATGTTCAAGTGCAAAAAAATTAACATGACAAAATGCAATTGAAGAATACTTACTACAATTTGAGGATCAAAGTGACAATCAGGTTCACATTGCACCCAACCTCCTTTGGTTGTTGCATCCTTGACTCTCTCCCAAAACAGATGTAAAAAATAATGTAGCATAGTTTTTTTCTGCTGGATGAGAGCACTAACTTAAATTTCATATTTTCTGTTCACGTAAAAACCTGGACATTATTTCCTAGACTGGATGCATGGCACCTTACACTAAAGAAAAATTTGCATGCCATTTAATTTGTTGGAATTATTGCCCTAAGGCTTTAAGGTGTAAGATTTATCAGCATAAATCATTTTGGTGTGAGTTACCATTAACAAGTGTCTCAATTCTTACAACAAGTCTCTTGAGCATAAGTCATCACTAGAAATGGCAGACTCGACTTTTGCATTATGTATAACCCTCCTAGCATGACATTCCCAAAGTTGAGGTCCAAGATTCACTCCGGCCTCTCATGGAGCCCTCACTGTGGCCAGGTATACTCCACTCTTTGGGTTACCTTACTAGGGGATTTTAAAGGATCCACAAAGAGATTTGTTTTGGAAATCTTAAAAATCTAGTGAAAATCTGACTTGTCTGTCACCAGATTCTCCCCCCTTTCCTATCCCCCAAATTTCAGACATTTATATCAGTCTGCAATAAGTTATTAATAATATAAAAAAACTCCCAGATTTTTCCACTTCATGGCAAATTTGCCCCCTCTATGAATTTGTGTTTTTACAATATTTTAACATGTGTTCAAAGCTGAGTGTTGATGAAACATTGATCAATAATCAGAATATGTTACAATGTCATCACAACATCATATCAATGATTAAATTTTTTCGTAAAGTTTGTTGAACATGGGGCTAGTAACATGTGTTTGCCCAAAATTTGAACCTGAATGCCCAATGCAATATGAAAAAAATACACTACACTCCAACAAGGCACCAAACTAGATTTAGCACCTCCACTCAGCATGAACCAAATATGGCATCAAATTGTTGTGGAGTTGTTGCTTGCAAGTTTAGGGTCACAATTCCTTTCAATGCGTGAAGCAACATGCCAATCTCTCCTCCCTCCCTCATAAGCTTTGACTTTTCTCTCATTTCTCTCCTTTGAAAGGTTTAACACTTTTGGTCTCTTTCTTTAATGTGAAGTTTCTACATTGGGCAGGTGAAAAGGTTCAACAGTCAAAATTCCTTCTTGTCTCTCACCTTTGTGGAGTTTAGGGTTCTGTAAGTGTCAAACTTCAATGGCAACAATTTTTTTTTCTCTTGCATTTGTGGAGTTTAGGGTTTTGTAGGCACGAAGGTTCATTGGCAACATTTTTTTCCTCCCATCTCTATGCAGTTCTGGGTTCTATAGGCACAAAGGTTCATTGACAACATTTTATTTTTCTTTTGCCTCTATGGAGTTTCGGGTTCTGTAGGCGCAAAGGTTCATCAACAACATTTTTTTTCTCGCTTCCATGGAATTCCAAGTTTTGTAGGTTCAAAGGTTCAATGACAACAACTTTTTTTTCTTCTCTCGCCTATGTGTAGCTTTAACATTTTTTTCTTTTGCCTTTGTGGAGAAAAACAAGCAAAGAAATGAGAGGTATGGGTCTCATCTATTCTTCAAAATTAAATGTTCTTCAACTACGTTGAACTTGCATTCTGTCTCTTGTTACTTAGTTACGATTTGAGCCATGAAAGCTTGCTACTATTGATGTTTGTTACTATTGGCGATAGCCATCCTTTCACACAACTCGGCAACAATTGCTTCTACCTTCACAAGTTTTCCAACAAGTTTGTCTTATTCTTGCTCCTTTGATATTGCATCCACAATCTTCTACTACATATTCATTTTATTTATTTCGCAAGTTGTTCTCTCTTTTGTTCTCACATATGTGCTTTCTTTCAACCTCTATTTCAGATCTTGCACATTTTGCATTTAAGTTTTAAACTACCTAGTGTTGCAAATGTCTAAATTTTAGACTGCTTACTGTTGCAAATGTATGAGTTTCACCTGGTGATGCTACAGCTTGCAGGTTGTAAGTGTTGTAGATTCTAAAGCCTTTGTTCCTATGAAGTTCGGATTACCTCTAGTGGCAGTGTGGCGTTAAAAGTGCAAGGTTTCAAATAGGAGAAGATTCATTATAACAAGTTTTTAACTTTTAAGGTTTGTATGTGTATAGGAAGGAATTTTAAAGTTTTCAAGGAAGGATGTTTTTTTTCATGTTTGTAGTTGGTAGTGTTTACTCACAACATAATGGAGACAAGGAAGAGAACTGATGGAAATGCGGTGGTGTTTATGGTGTTGAAATTTTTATGTTTTTTTCTTTTATTTGGATGTGTATGTTGCAGTGGATATTGCTAGACATTAGATGAGTATGTGGCAAGGGAGCTATCAAATGAAGTGCAATCAACGAAAATCTTGTTGTGGAACGGTTGAAGGATGAATAACAAAGCAAATTAGTGGGGAAGGTTTGGTTTTTGTTTTTTAATAGGTAGAGGCTTTCAAAGAAAAGAAGCAAAATTTCTATCTCCAACAAAGGTATAGAGAGATCTGCTACACAATGTATTTGAAAAGACAAAAATTTAATCTAAGGGTTGGTTTTGATGGGGATGATGAAAATCGTAGAAGTCTCAAGAGTGGCCAGAAATCCTTCTCAATCTGTGTGTGTTGGGTTGATCTGTATGTGAATGTTGTTGGCTTGCATTTCATGAGAGAGTATCATGATTATTGGGAACTGTAAAAAACAGCCATAATCTATTGAATTTACAGGGTGGAACATGTGAAAGAAGGTTGTGGTTCTTTGTAAGACTTGTGAAGCAGTCATTGGGGAGTTGATATGTGTTGTTTTCTTGTTTTTATGTGTTGTCAATTTGAGGGATGGTGTCAGGAACATTGGATTAAACAATTTGTTTAGGTTGAAGGATTTATGTTACTAAATGTAAACAAGAACTTGGGTTCCTGTGGAAGTTTGATGTGGTATTGAGTTCATATGGACTAAAAAATTTGAGAAGGAGAAGGAAGGCCAGTGGGCTTAAGAGAGAGATCAAAGTGATATGACCCCTTCAAAACCTCAAGCCTCTTTTTGTTGAAAATGGTAATAACTTAAGTGGTCCTAGGATCTGAGTTAGGTGACCACATGCTCATGCTAGTGGGTGATTCTGAGTGTGTATTTACCATTCAATATATGTGTGTTATGTGTTCTAATTATCATGTGCCCTAGTTTTCTTGTCACATCACAACTTCTTGTTTTTTTTTTTTTTCTAAAGTGAAATTTATCCCATAGCCTTGGATACCATGTTTATATCCAATTCTTCAAGTGAAGAGGATGATATTTTCTATGATTGTTATGCCAAAGACTTTACTCTTTGGCAATGTTTTTTACTTTCATTGTGGTCACATTATGTCTTTGCTTGCAAGCTTTGTGATATCCTTCAAACCTTAACAACTTCATGTCTTACAAAATCCAAGAAGAAGTTTGGAAATCCTCCTCCAACCACACCAAAATTTCAACCGCCCCATCCCTTGAAACCTAAAACCTTGAACCAGTTTTTTTCTTAAAACTAGATTTGGAAAGGCCTTCTATCCCAAAACTCATAGATAAAAACCTTCATGTAAACACCCATGCCATCTTTTCCTTCCTCCCATACATAATTTTGTTATTGCACATATTCTAACTCATTTGCCCATGGACCCATCAATGATGTGGCGCCTTCATTGAGTTAACAAGTCTTGGTACAACGTTGTGGGCAATACCATGGCCTAGAACACACTTGAGATTGTGAAAATTGACAATGCATCTTACCACAAAGCCATTCAAGCTTATAAACTTCCAAGTCATTTTCTAAAAACATGCCTACAATTTAAACTAGAATGCTTAAAATGTTTGTTGAAAATAGATAGTTAAACAAACATGTTTTTCATATTTGATTTTTTTTCTAATCAAAGTATGTAAATAAACATGATTTTAATATGACTTTTGTTGAATCTCTTATGATTTTTAGAATAGACTAAAAAATCTAATTTGCATTTGTTTTTGTTGGTATTTTGTATTTTTTGGTCATGAATGTAATAACCATGTTAAGTGGTTTTGTTTCTAGTCATTTTGACCTTCTTAGTAATGCCACATATCCAAACCCGAATTACTCCAAAATATAACCAACAACTGATCTGATTGTTGAATTTGTAAATGTAGCTAACTAATCTAATTTAATTTGTTAGTGTAACTAGTTGATATGATTGAATAATTTGTAAATGTAACTAGCCTTTTTTCATGCTATTTGTTTAGGTGGGTAGGGTTGCCATCTTGCTAATTTGGGTTTATGTTTAAGGCCTCATGGTTAAACAAATTTACTAGGAAAATAACAACCATGTTTTAGTTGGGTTTGTTTCTAGTCATTTTGACCAACTTGGTAATGTCACATACCCAACCCTTGATTGGCTTGTCATGAAACATTGAATTTTCTATTTAAGTTGGTTTTGTTTCTAGTCCTCTTGGGCTTCTTGTAAACCTTACATATTGCAACATGTTTGCCTCATGTAAATTAATGTTGAATGCTACTAGCAATTGGTCATTAGGGTCCATTCCTAGGTTTTCTAGGGTCATCTAAATGTGAGTGTTGGGTGTGGGTTTGTTTTCAAGAATGGGGAGCCCATCAAATGCTAACAAGTTCATGGATGAAATTCAAATGTCCAAATCAATGGCATTGCACAAGCCCACACAACCCCACTAAAAGAAGTTACTTTGGTAGATTGTGGAATTTATACATTTTAGCACAATTGTAACATCATATAACCATTATTTTGCCATGTACAACATTGGCAAAAAAATGGGATTTAATTGATCCCTAATGTGGTTTGGAATTTTTTTAATAAAGATTACCTAAAAACCTACCCAAATCCCCAATTTGTTGAAGAGACATTAAAAAACCAACTATGGGAAACTTTGAAAGAATTGAAGATAGGTACTTCCAATGAAGATAATTTAAAACAAGCCACATTGCAACATGATGTGGTTTTGGAAAGACTAAAATCCATTAATGGACATGCAAGTCAAAATGTTTTGAAAAGGTGACAAAGCCTCATTGATTGCACACCCATAACCCAATCCTCATCTCCTAGCCCTAGTAATAGCCCTCCCCCTAATCAGTCGACTACACTTTTCGTTGGTGCCAGTTCTTTAGATCTTGTCTCGTTGACCACCTTGAAATACATGCAAGGCCATATTGTAAAACTTAACAAGGGGGAAATTATAGTTGTGAATTCTAAGACCATGGCAACCATGGCAAGTCAATTCTCATCTACATTTGATGTTCATGATGCCTTCCTATTAAGGAAGATGGATATTAATCGTGAAGAAAAAAAAAAACAAAGTTAAAATTAGCAATTTGAAGATGGCTAAAAATTGAGGTGTGATTTCAAAAAAAAAGTTTAGAACAGAAGTTAAAGCTATTTTGGAATTATAATTAGCATGTTGATGTAAAACATTATGATAGTGCAATCCTTTTTTTAAAAAAATTAGACCTAAAACCCTAATTTCATATGAATAAATCTTAATTTGAAACCCTCATAGATTTAATATCAGAACCATATTTTCATACCTTAGACCTTAAACCCTAATCCCAAGTCTATTAACCTTAATTACATACATTAAACCCTTAATTCAGAACCTAAACTTTAATCATTAACTTTAAGTTTATAACCCTTAATTTCAAACCTTAAAACCTTAATTTTAGAACCTAAACTTAAATCCCTAATTTCAAATCTATAAACCTTAATTTCAAACCTTAAAACTTCAATCCCAAGTCTTCAAACTCTAATTTTATAACCTAAAACCTTAATTCTTAATGTTAAGTCTGTAAACTTAAATTTCAGACCTAAAATCTTAATTTCAAAATAAAAACCCTAATCCTTAATTTTAGGGTTGTAAACCCTAATTTTAGACCTGAAATCAAAACCCTAGAACCTACAACCCTAATTTTAGATCTAAACCCATAACACCAAACCTTACATCCTAAACTACAAGTTTTCACAAGTTTAGATTTGTACCTGTCAAGGACACAAAGAATCACAAGAACAAAGGTTAAAGGAAAGGTCTAAGTCTAATTTTCAAACAAGGAACAAAACAAAATTTATGTGAATTAAAAACAATAACACAAAAATTAAGAATAAGAACACGAGATGTGTAAGATAACATAAAAACATATTCTTATTGTGCTAACATATGCAAACATGAATATGAAAAGAACATGATAAGGTTATGGTGCAAGATTGTGCCTAAAACTAATGTTGAACAAATTGAAAAAAATGAGGAGTTCTACTTCTATTTATATCCTTTGGGAATTTAACTCAAAGAAGCTTCCAACAAGGTTTATATGTGTGCATCGAGTAAATAAGCTTTTTAAGAGCCTTTTTAACTGAAAATCAGTTATTAGTTAATTGAAATTTAACTAAAAGTTAACTAGGATTTAACTAGAAGTCAAGTGGGAGTTAATTAGAGTTAACTATGACTTGATTAAGAGTTAATTAAAAATTAACTATGACTTAACTCAAAGTTGACTAAAAGTTAATTCGAACTTAATTAAAACTTAATTAAAATGAATTAAGTGTCAATTGGAAGTGAATTATGAGTTAAGTGAAAATGAATTAAAACTTAACTGAAAGTTAATTAGGAGTTAATTGAAACTAAACAAAAAGTTAACTACACGGAAAATCATTCAAATGAATGAACTTCATTGCATTAGCATCTATGACAATATTTAATAGTCTCTGGGTTTAGGCATACTAAGGTGTCCATTTTTTGATGTCATAAAAGTAGTTTAGGGGGAGGTACCTTTAAGTTTGGTACAATTTGACACACCCCAAAACTCTTTAAAAGACTCAAATGTGAGTCCAAAAATGAAAATAACGGAAAAAATAATTAGGGTATGCACCCTAACTTATAGCACTTTGGGGGTAAGAGGGGCACCCTGGAACTCTGGGATGGGCACTAAGATGAATGACAAGTAGGTCAATTATTCACATGGACCTGCACAAACCAAACAACAAGTTGGTTAGTGCAAAGTTGGAACATTTTTGGTGCACAGACGAGCCACGAACTTACACAAAATCACAAGACTCACCATGGCCTAAACTTGGGGGAAGCCACCACTTTCCCCTTATATTATTCTCTACGATTAGTCATAGGGGCTGTATCCAAATGTCATTTTTCTCGAGACTCCAAAGTCAAGAGTCCCAAAATTCCTAAAATTGGGACTCCCACCACTTTGGATGCCCGTAATTTCTTGCGAAGACCTCCAATTGAGGTGAGTTCTAAAACAAAGTTGTAACCCTTGTCGAGAACTTTCCAATGATATGTGGTACACCACCTACACGCATGTAAATCAAGGCGATTCTTGACTTTTAGTGGTTAGGAATCAAATTGACACTTTGACTCTCAACCCTTCTTTCGGGCATAACTTATGTTTTAAGTACTTAAATGAATCATGCAAGTTCATTTAAACATCTATGTTTCATGAACTTTTCAATGGTATAAGGAACTTTTTAATCCAATGAATTTTGACCCTTGAAATCTCTCTTTGAACATTCGAAACTTCATAGAGACTCCAATTCCCAAAGTGGGAGTCCACTTGGGAGTGTGTGGGTTCATTCACACTCCAGGAATGTAAATGTGACTTCCGGGTTGCACTTTTGGCCTGCACTTTTCCATGCCCTTGCCTTGGTCGTAAACCCAAAATTAAGGTCGTCATGACACAATTAATGTTGGGATATGATTGAAAATTATAGAAGGGATTCATATAACTAATCTATAACATTTGTAAAATCAAATTTGAAAATAAAATCTCATCATTTCATAACAAGGTGGATTTTTTAAACAATGTAACATTTTCAATCATAGTCCATAAAAACATTTATGGACTTTTATTACATAATAAACATGTGTGAAATGTTTTTTTTTTCCCCTTAATATGATTGTGAGGTTATTGTAATGTTAAAAATAAGGGCTTACAAGTAAGTTCGATGTTTTAACTTATTAAAATTTCGTAAGATTACCAATAGTTTATAAAGTCCATGATTTATTAAAATGGAAAAATTGAAAATTGTTGTTTTGTAAAAAAAAAAACATTAATACCCTACATAACAATGGCCAATTATTAAAATTGAAAAAACCCATGTTTTTGTTTCTAACTTTTCCTCTAGCTAATCAAATCGAAACATGTCACAATTTTAAAAGTTATAAGTTTAAGTTTTAGGTAATCCATTTGCCTTTTATTTTCAAATGGACAATTTTACATTGCCAAAACATTAAACAATTGAATTAAAAATTCTAGAAAAATAAAACTATGGACTCCACATGTGCCATTTTTGGTCCACCTTAATGTGCCTTCACCCTTCCAATCTACCCTTGTGTAATAAGGCCAAGGTTTTGATCTCCAATGATCTTGTATGTGAAGTCCATCCGATGACAATGAAGGTAATTAGTGAGGAGAACACATGACTTGGAAAAGATGGGATAATTTGGGTTTTGTGGCATCAAATCTTTTCATGAGGCATTTCCATTTTTGCTTAAGTCCACTAATTCCCCATTCCACTTGGACCCTAAACCCCACATGCATTTTATTGTAAACATCAACGACACCATGGTCTACATTCGATTGTAACTCTTGCCTCCCCATCCTCCTCATGATGAACATTTCTTCCCCCAAGTACCCTAGATCGCTAAAACATACTTAAAATAATCATCCCAATGGGTGAAGTATTCACACCACTTTCGATGGATGGCTGAATGGTGAATAATGTTAACATCATGATAAGGCCTAAGGGCATAGCCTGAATTTATATAAATAAACAATCCATGGTGGTCCAAAATCACAATATTGTTCATTACATATATCTTTTTATAGCCATTAAACCATGTCCAATGTTTTGAATCTTTCCATGGTTTTTAAATTGCAACAAATGTCCTATTGACACTATGAGAAAGTCATATCCGTTGTAACTAGTTTGTCTAATTGTAATCTAATTCTATCATACATTTGTTAGTTGCATTGGACAAGTTGCAATGGACACATTTTTCTCAAAATGCGATGAACCCTAGGCACCTTGGCAATTCATGCCATTGGCTACCCAAGGCAACCCTTTCAAAAGATGATGGCCAACGGATTTCATCTGCTAGGGCATGGTTAATGCATGATGTGATGAATATCACATCATCACACAATGATGATTTTGGCCAATTCCACATGAAGGCATCATAGATGGAGATGTTATCGATCTTCATGAACAATATGAAGCACAAAAATCGTTGTCCAAGCCCCAATTTTGATGGTCTTCCCATTTTCACTAACACATCCCCAAACATGATATAGATGAAGATTTTAAACCTTAAAGCCCTAAATTTTAGAGCTTACCCACAAATGTTAAACTTGAAACCCTTCATTTCAAACCCTAAAACCTAAACGTTAATATGCAAACCCTAACCTTAAAATTCAAACCTTAAACCAAAAGTACAACCTTGAAACCTTAAATTTTAGGCTTGAAATTTTAATTTTGAAATTTCATTCCTAAAATAGAAACCTTAAAGCAAAACCTAAACCTTAAACCCTAAACCTTATATTGAAACCCTAACCTTAAAAGACAAATTGAATCCTAAAATTCAGATTTAAACATCCTAAACCCTAATTTCATACTAGAAACCTAAAACCCTAACCCCAAATTTCAAACCTGAAATCAAAACACTAAAGCTTAAAAACATAAACCTTAATGTTGAAACCTTAACCCTAAAAAACAAATTAAAACCCAAAAGTCAAACTTAAACCATCCTAAACCTTAATTTCAGACCTTAAACCTTAAACCCTGACCCCCAATTTCAAACCTAAAATCAAAACCCCAGAACTTAAAACCTTAATTTTAATGTTGAAACCTTAACCTTAACAAACAAACATAAACCCAAAATTCAAACTCAAGTCATCCCAAACATTAATTTCAGCCCCTAAACCTAATTTCGGACCCTAAAACTTACCTTTAATCATGCAACTTTGAAGGCCAAAAAGGCTCACATGTGGACCTAGCATGGGAGGAGATTATTGGCACTACTCGACTTATTAACTCCTCAAATTGTGAAGTTGGTGAGGTTTTTGAATGAGGGTGTGTGTTGCATTGTGGCCAAAACATCTTAGACCCTTGCCATCCAATCAACGAATTCCCCAATCCCCTCATCCTCATGGTCGTTTAGAAGGTCTTTAGGGTTGAGAGTATTAAAAACACATTGGAAAAACATAACAACTTCTTGGTCCATTTCATCAAACAACATTTCCTCATCACTTGAAAAAGAAGTCCACTCACTTGAGGAAGAATCATGGCTTGAGCTTGAAGATGACATCTTGTTTACTTGAGTAAACAAATGAAAAGAGAGAAATATTTTGGTGTGCTAAAGCAATGGTGAAAAGAGAAACTTTGATGTGTTAGAGTGAAAATGAGAAGAGAGATTTTGGTCTGATAAAATGAAAATGAAAAGAAAGAATTTGGTTTGAACTCTTTCTCTATCTTATATAGTCGTCATGAGCCATAAAAATCAGACCTCTAAACCCCAAACCTTAACCCTAACCCTAAACCCTAAGGATCTGCCCCTACTTTAATTACATTTTAAAAAATTTGAAATCTCAAATTATCAAGTTTCAAATGCTAACTTTCAACCCTATAAAGACCAAAGACAAACCCTAAAAACTAAACCTTACAAAAACAAAAAACAAATCCTACAAACAAAAACCCTAAAATCTCAAGTTCTAAGTCCTATATAGCCTCATATAAAGTCAATATAGCCATGTATAGTCATATATAATCATATATAATTATATAGAGTCTATATAGCCATATATAACCATACATATCCATAAATAGTTATATATGGTCTGTATAGCCATAAATAATCATATACAGTCATATGTAACCTATATAGCCTTAACCCCTAATCTATAATCCCCATGGTTTCCTTGGACTTCCATAAACCACAACATAGCATGATTTATAGGTGGGCAGCCCATGAGATGAAAGAAAAGTTGTTGGAAGGATGTTCATGCTAAGTTTTCAAAATTTGGTCCCTTATTGCTGGACTTTGCAGAAAACAGTCAAAAGGGGATAAGGCACCAAATAAGAGATGAATGTCAAGCCCAACAGGGCTCTACTTTAAGGAAAAGTCTATTATATCAACACTTTATTAGCACTTAATCTTGAATAAATTGTTAAAATATTCTAAAAACACAAGTAAAGGAGAAGACAAGTTTGCGATGTTGTCATAACTCAGTTGTAGCCAAACCTGGCTAAATCTGTTAATGAATCATCTCATCACCTTAGCACTTTTCTACAAAACCTTGTTTTAAAAACACAGTGTAACCCAACATGTTATTCATTGGGGGTCAATTGCGTGGTCTGGTTTGTTAACTGTACACGAGGCACCAGGAGCAGGTGGGAGTCCTCACTGAGAAACATTGATCAGTATTTGTGCTCGACAGAGCTTGTCAGGGGTATTTCTCATCTTTGTTCCCACTCCCCAACCGCCCCCGTGCGCCCATATCTGTTTGTCTACCAAATCTCCAATGACAGGGCATACCATGGGTTTGCCTTCCACCGATAGGACAGAAAGTGGGTTTGGCTCCCGCTGATAGGTCAGGTTTGGTCCATCCTCCATGGATGGATATGCTTGTCCTCTCAATCCAGTGTTAATAAAGAATGAATATTTCATATGTTCGACCATTGCTGACATGGATGAAGTCAGATAAGCATGCTCGAATCTTTCCTTTGCCCTCTCCTTGCTGATTCGGCTTGTAGCAATTTTTTTCCCCTAGCTCATGATTGTAATGGATTACTCATTGCAACTGTGCTGTAATAGGGGCAATTTCAACACATCTCTCTTGAATAATTAATTAATTTTGAATATTTCTGTCAAAAAAAGAATATTCCTGAACTTTTCTTCTTTGAAATATATTTTTTGTTTGAAAATTTCAACATTTCTGAAAATAATACATTTAGTGTCCAAGCTGCTGATGTACTACAGTGGATCAGGTTAAAGTTTTAGTTCAGGTGTTGACAAATTTTCATAACGAGGTGAAGGTCAGATTTGGCTCCAGATTGATTGGCTGGTTCCATACAAAACTAGAATGATAAGTTTCTGTGTAAACCTTTGGGTCCAGTTAGCTCTGGTTGGGTTAAGAACTGTGACCCTTGTTGTGGTTTTTGGTTAATAGCAGCAGGAGAAATCCATGTTTGAGTTCTGGTCCAGTGTCATGAAAATTTTCATTTCCAATTCTGGTTCTAAAACGAGTGCAAAATTTCAGGTTTAGGATCTGGTTCCAAGTTTTAACGAGTGCTATGTGAAACAATTAAATTTTCCAAAAAAAAAAAAAAAAAGCAACAAAACAAGTATTTTTTAGAAAGATACACTAATTTTGAACCATGTGTGAAATTATTATTATTAGTGTGAACCCGGTGCATAATGCACCCGTGCCCCCCCCCCGCCGTTACTTACTTCGGACCAGAAGCAACCTCTCCTCCTGCACGATTGTTGTGAATGCTCCCCGGAGCTGTTGGCCAGACGTCATCCAAAAAAAAAAAGATAAAAAAAGAAGCAAATACGTAGCCTTAGATTTTTCTGAAAAAACAAATCCAAAAAAAAGATTAAAAAAGAAGCAAATACGTAGCAAAATTGGTCTATGCGGCTCATTTCTGGGGGGTTGTAGAATCGGCATCGCAGAGACCGTTAACAGGTCGGAACGCCCTATCACGGACGGACGGACGGACGTATAGTTGTGTAGAAATCAAACGGGTTTCCCGGGGGTGCCAGTTCTAGACGAAAATGCTTTTCCCTATGGTCGGTTCCGCAGCAAAAACATAAAAAATGATTATGCAGCAGAACGTCACATCACATACGGGAATACAAGTGAATTTATATATAAGATATGATTCTCATTGTCAATGACAATATCAATTTCATCCTCACTTTGTGCGAACAATGTTTTAATAACCATGTGCAATAAATGAAGACCATTAGTCTTAACACTCGATTTATATATAATTTTTTTAATATTTTATTTTATTTTATTATTTGCAAATAATAACATTTTATATTCTAGGAAAAGCTGTGGAGGATGAAAAAGGGTCCAAAGGCAAGGTGGTTTTTATGGACAACCTTGAATCATGTGTATTTTTTCTATATATAGTGGACATCCAAAGTTCCATTCCTCATTATAAATAATGATAGGCAAATCCTTTTGATCCACCATGATAAGAATTCTACAAAGCTTTGGTTATTCATGTAGTTACCCATTCTGAGGATTTTTCTCCTTTGTATTTGAAAGCACCTCCAACTTCCCACCTTTGTCAATTGAAAGGGCCTTCCACTATTTGCATGTAAACCTTCCATGATCCAAATTTTAAAAACATGTTATACATCATTACACTATGAAAGTCCTACTCCCATGCTAGTCAAATATTTTTTAGGCCTATTCCCTTCGGCTATTGCCCTTGAGGTTGTGACATCTTGCATACATTTCAAAGACCCTCTCCCTTTGAGTTTCAGATCCCATTCCTTGATTGATGTTTTGTTTAATTTGTAAAGTAAATAAATAAAACATATGTTGCAACTTGCTCAAGATGCAAGAAAAGTTCTTAAACTCCCCGAATGTCCATTTCTACCAACAAATTTTATAAAAGAAATATAATTTCTTTGTGATCTTGACATGGAGGCCTAATATCAACTAGGGAACACAAATACATTTGGAGGATTTGACGGTTTTGACAATTCATGTAACCCAACAATGCATCATTTCAAAAAGTTGTTTCGAAACATAAAATGCTACAAACTCACCTCCAATATCTTTGATAGTAGAGTTCGCAACAGGGAATTTTAGAATAACCTACATGTTGTTTCTATGTAAGAATGGAAGTGCACAAACTTTGCAATTTCTTCATACGTTGCAACTTTTCCTTTTGAACAACAAGGGAAACATTGTAGGTCACAAGTCAAGCAACCTTCTCCACATTGCCTCGTCACAAGTCACTTTCTCCCAACAACCTCTTTGCAAATTATAACATTCACTATAATGCATAAGAACAAGAACATGTCCTCGAACACACCACCTTATCTTTCTCACAACACCTTTCCATGTGAATGGAAGATTAGACATAAAACTTATTTGGTGTCCAATTTGGGTGGAAAATCCAATCTTGTGTACAACCATTCAACTTAGGGGAGGCTTAACCTTCTTGTCTAATCCAATTTTGTAATTTTGTACCATAAAGGAATAGAACTTTTGGCAAAGAACACACAAGCAAAGAGTTGTGCTGCTATTGGGAACATCTAAAACTTTATGTGAAATGTGGCAAAATGGTTGAAAACATATAATGGGAGCACCACCCCTCACTTTTGTTGAACAAATTATTTGTTAATCCCATTGAAGGCATCCCTTACCTTCAATGGATCACTATTTTGTGTAGGATTTTTGGTTTTTTCCATTTCTTCAACAACATATATGTCAAGTGAATTAATGTCAAAGGTTTTATCCTTACTTCTATTGTAGAATCATGCAAGCCTCAATCTTTCAATTCTATTCAACCCATAAATATATATTATTGTTTGGTTTCAAAGTTGTGTTGCATTGCATATCAATGTCCTCTTACTCTTCATTTCTACTCACAAATTTCATTATCGAATATTTTTAAATATTGGAGTTTTGGGATTGATCATTTTAAATAATATTTAATTAGTGTGCATATGATAGAAAAGAGGTTTGGAATTTCCAATCCATATTTGATATTCATGTGACTATCATATGATTAATTGACAATGAACAATTTTCACCATTTTTACAACAAAAATTATTCCATTAAGTGACCAATGACAATTATGTGTGGTCATTACCATGGGTTGTTCCATTATCAAATTTCATCATGTTGGCCATGACCTTCACATTGAATTACCAACCCCATGGCAATTACCATCTCATATACTCTACATATCATGCACATCATCTACAAACACCATTAAAACCCAACAAATAATTGTAATGTTCGTATATCTACTTTTGACTTGCATGTTTTGTTGTCATTATTTGATAGTAGGCTACATTGATAGTCAAGGTTTGTATTATATCATCCAAATCATGTGGAAGGTCTTAACAATGGGTCATAATGAACTTGATGTAATTTGGAAGAAAGTAAATAATGTTTTGGAAGTGAAATGGGTATTTAACTCCCATCTATTTGGAATGGGGTTAATGTATTAAAGAAAATACATGATTAAATGGAAGGTTTTCTATAAATGTTTTGTCATATTCATGGAATAATTCATTTAGTATTCTATCATTTGAAGTAATTGTTTTCAATGTGTGCGCTGGCTTGGATTCTTGAACAATGTTTGAAGTTGATATTAATTTCATTTGCTTTTCAATGTGTGCACAGGTTTGGATTCACTACTAGGAGATGTGGTCCCAGCCACTATGTAATCCATTCATTTTTTAGTGGATTAGACCAATTCCACTATAGTGACATTTGGCCTAATGTAATGGTATGGACTAGTGATCGAGGTTGCATGGCAACAATTGGTGGAACCTTAATGGATTGGTCTAGTGATACTATGACCTTCGATGCCATCCAATGGTCCTAGAATGGGCTATAGCTGCCATTAGCAATCACCCTTGGGGTTGAAATAAGAGACTTTTCAATATCGCAAAATTTGTTGTAAACTTCTGTGGATTTTTAATATTTTATTTATCTGAGCACAACTTTTTTTGGGAACATTACTAAAATTACCTTCACTCCAAATTACTTAAATCATCAATGATACCCACCAAAAGTACCATGAAGTGAAAAACTCAAGTAAAATTAATGGTTAGTTCACACCTAGGAATAGGTTGTCCCAATGATAGGCCCTAACACAAAAATGGACCCCCATTAGGCCCTTGGTAACAACATCTAACTTGTCATTGTTAACTTGACATTACGTAATTTATCCACACATGTGATTAAGTTAGGTTTAAGGGAATATGTTGTTAGTGATAGTTACCTTTGTTCATGATGACATTTTTCTATTAGTGTACATATGGGTCTTGGGAAGATGTTATTACATCAACAAATTGATGTAGCTATGGATTGTGTTTTTTATGGCATTGATAATACAACAAAACTTCTATCAATTTAACATTTTTTTTTGCTTGTGTCTTCAAAGTTCATTCATGCCATTGTTTTCACTTGTTGTTGTTATTGTCAAAGTTCACTTACATTATTGTCTTCATTTGTTGTCCACCATTTTCTTGCACATTGTGTTATGTCGAAGTGTCTTTGTTTGTTGTTGCATCCTTGTTCACTTTGTTTTGTTGCAATCTTTTCGTTTGTGCCATCACCTTCATTTGTTGCAATGTCTACATTACCATGTTCAATGTGTTTTTATTGTAATGGCTTCATTCACACCCTTGTAATTCATTTGTTGCAACATCTTCTTGCTCACCATGTTCTATTGCAATGTTTTCATTTGCAACACCTTTGTTTCAACCTTTTTTTTGCGTGGAATTCTTTTTAAACGTGAAAAAAAATTTAAAATTAATATTATGTCACATTGTCCTTATTTTTTGGGGAAAATCATTAGATTTTGGAAATTTTTTGGGTCACATTTCCACTTTGGTTTTAGTTCAGTAGTAATATTTGTTTAAGGTAAGTTTACAATAATATGAACCACTGCAAGTGTAACCACTCCTAAATAACACATTTATCAATTTTTAATTTCACATAAGATTGAATGTTTTTCATGTAATCTACATAGTGTAATGTAATATACATTTTAAAATGACATATAAAAATATGAGTCAATTATATCAACATTTGAAGGTGAAAAAACACTTGTAACCAATCCTGATGTCCTAAGTAAGTCACATAAAATTATCAAAATTAATCTATATTTTCTTGGAAATTTTTCATATTCATGTAGATTGAATAATTATTAGACTTTACATGGTTTTGGATCATCATTGGAATTGATATATAAATAAATTATAAAATTCAGAATTTGCAATTTTATTTCCAATAACTCTTGGATAGATATAAAGATAGGTTATAAAATTCAAAGAAACTAAATTTTATTATAATAATATATTGTATAAATCAAATATGTGATTAAACCATAAATTTTGTGCAATGGTTGAATGCCATTTCAAATTTGTTTTTTTTTAAAGGACAAAGGAGTTGGGTTTGGCTCATTTTATTGTGGAATACCTTTTACACTTTTAAATGTTTAGGTAGGTTCCTAAAACCTATCACCATTCAATGTGAAATCCTTCATGGGATGTTTGTAACTAACATAACATCAAAAAATTGAAAAAAAAAAAATTCGTTTAATCAATTAGTTTTATCCTACTTTGCCATAATGTATCTTTTTGCTACAATGTCTTCCTTTGCACCATTGTGACCTTTTTTTTCTTGTGCTCATCATCTATTGTTGTGCATTTGTTGTAATGTATCCTTTTCTTTAGCATCATCTACTTTGTGTAATTTGCATTGAATCTATTATTTAGAATTTATAATTGTTAATGGGTAATTTTCCTTAGTCTAGTTAGTCTAAAACATCTTAATAACTATGTAGTTACTATTGGTAGGTAGATGAATATCATCTCTAGAAATGGAAAAGGGATCATATTCACATTTTAAAAAAAAGAAAAGGGTAGATTTGATGCCCTTAATGTTGGACAATGGAAGTATAAATGAAGGAGTAGAAATTCCATGTGAAGCAGACCCTAACTAGATTTGAATTTTTTTATTGTTTTTTCTTTTTCTACCTTTTAGCCTGCTAGATCTTTCATGTGGAAGGTAGTTCCTAGATTTTTATTTTATTTTTTGTGTTAGACCCCATGGTCTTTCTTGTTTTTTTCTTCATACATTATTTTTGTTTAATAACTACAAAATGGCAACAAGGTGGTAGTTGATGGGTTCTTAAAAATGCACTATTAACAACTTTTCCCTTTTTTTTATAGGGCCTCCATATGTTCAACATCATGAGGTCATTAAAAACATCCTACTTTATAAAATCAACTTGTAATTTAAACACAAGACAAATATTATCCTTGTGAGTGAATTGTAATATTTCTCCTTCACTAAGGGCACACACTTTGAATTAATTTGACCATGAAGAGGTTCCAAGCATATTTTAAACAATTATTGACGTGTTGATTTTCCATAATTACAAGATGTTTTGCATGTATGATTTTCTCTTAAGTCAAAACTCAAGTGATTGGGTTAATTAAGGCAAGGTGGAATATTTAATATTATCAATTTCTTATGATTTAGTTAGATGAAAAAAGATAGATTGAACACTTTTAATTGGTCATTTGTGAGGCAATTTATAGAAATATTAAAACATAAAAAGAGAAAAATATGATACAAAATATAAGTGTGCAATTGATGCAAGTGAACATCAAAGTAGCATGTTCATTACAACAATTAACACATGCAAAATCAATACTTGCGATGCAATGCATTTTTTCTTATAAGAAAATCTAGTCCTTTGTGAGTTTGTACATTCAATGAATGCAATATTCAACAACTTCATCCAAATAAACTAAAGGGAATAATTTATTGCATGTCCTGGAAGAATTTAAAGAATTATTTTAATCTTGTTAATGCTAATATTCAAGGGGCCATTGATGTGCTCCAAATCCATATACAAAAGCCCAAAAAGTGAAAACACAATAATATGAACCACAAAGCATGTGGACATTGTTAAAATTCTATACCAATGCATTCACACTAATATGAGCCACATGATGCATAACCATTGCTTATTTTTTCATTTTTTTGGTAAAAAATTATACTAATGTTGCAAGTCTTTAGTTTTTTAACATGACAATTGTTAATAGGATTTTTTGTCATTTCCCATCAAAGTTCTTTTCAAATTTTCTACTTCCAAAACAAGTTCAATTCATCAACAATAGGTACATTCAAAAGAATTTAAAAAATTAATATCTATGAATCAACACTATAAATAGAAATATGTATGCAACTTGCAAAATTACCCAAAAAAAATGAAAATAGAAAGTTTTTATTCTCCATTGCAAATTTGAAATGAAAAAATAGAATTTTTCCTCCCTTCTTCAAAGTTTCCAATCCTATTTATATACATGTCAATGAAAAAATAAATAGTCTGATAAAATTATTTAAACAATAATTAGCCAATATATACACTAATATTCCAAAATTTTCAAAAACTAGCTACCTATTAATATCTACCTATTCTATAGATTGTGTGTTTTGTCAACTACCTATCAACTAATTACATGTTGACATGTCATTTAGATCTAGGCAACAACATTGTAAAATGTTTTAATCTTGGAGAGATTTTTCTTTTGGCATAGGTTTTTAAAACAAATATTTACATAATTATATATCATCACATCTTATTAAATCAGATTTGATGTTTTTCAACTTTCAAACAAAAGATTCCTAAGATATTTTGAAAATATTTCAAGATAAGCAATCACCGAAGTGGGTGGGTGTGGTTCATGTTAATGTGGAAGAACCCACCCTTATATCTTTGAAAAATCACAACAAGATCACAATAATTTGGATTGTTAAGTTTTTTATGGGGGATGGGCTCCATTACTTGCAAAGTTTAAATTTAAAAATTTGACATTAACCAATGATCTTTCAAAACTCCTTTCACATGTTTAAAACAACTAGAACATTATTATGGACAAGTGGTTTTTCTCTAATTTTTTTTCCTTATCAAATGTGCACCATTCATTTTTAAAATTGAAGGGACAATAGATGTTAATATTCAATAGCAAAAAAAAAGTTAATGCTTGTGACATTATTGTATATATATGTTGATATTTGGTTCAAAAATATTTTTTGATTTCAAATTCATGAATTTTAAAGAATTTTTTTCCGCACAAGTTATTCATTTATATGTGGTAAAACAGATGAATGCATAAATTTAAATGATATAGGATCAAGATGTAGTCAAAATTTATTTATCTCTAGCATAATTATAAATTGTGTGTGAAAATGCATGATAAACCAACACATGAATGCCACGTGTCAAATAAAATCCTTGAAAAGGATTTCAACCTTGGTGCATGTGGCTCTTATTATTATGTTTGCATCCCAAAGTCCAAAGTATTTACAAAAAAATATTATTCCTTCAAATTGTTCAAGTTTACAATATGTATTTATACACCATTGTGGGGCCATAGTTTACAACAAGAAATTAATCCTTTATGTCTTTAGGGGGATACCAAGGTCTATGAACAACACAAAAGTCTTGTGGTTATCTTTAATCTATTAGAAAGGTACATGGGGAAATTTCTTCAATGAGTGTAATTCACATGAAGGCATTTTGTTATATATATTCAAGGACAAGGGGTGTTCATTATATTTGTGGTTCATGGTAGCTAACAAATAAACAAAAGTTCAACATTCTATTTTTGAAGCATGCACCACAACTCTAATTGGGTGCATGATCAACTTTTGGGATACATAGCAAAACGTCTTTCCTAAAATGAAAGGAAGTTAAAATTAAACTTGCAAGTTGAACTCCAATTTTGAGAATTCAAATTCCTAAGGAGTCCAAAATGTTCAAAAAGAAATTTAAGGAATCAAGTTTTCTTTGAATCAAGTGATATTTACCTTGTTGAAAATACCTTAATGCAAGCTACAATGTGATGCCTAGTCACATTGCCAAAAAAACTTGATGGCTAAAAGTTATGGCCATTTAAAGAGTTAAAGACAAAATTGTCCCAAGTTATTTCAAGTGTTTCATGCATTTAAAATGTGATCTGGAAAGGCTAGGGGAATTTTAGAGAAATCAAAATATCCAATGAAAAACTTTGGTATATTGAAAAAGATATTTTTATAGTTGATGATCAAATTGAATTTACATGTGTGCTTTCTTCAACATGTCATTTGCTACAATGTGCTCCACAACATGATAGTGAATGGGAAAAAAATTACATTAATGAGTTGATGCAACAATTCTAAGCAAAGAATGTGCTAGAAGCTAGATGTGTTGAACTAAAACCTATACATGGTGGTAAGGTGAATGAATTTGCCATTGAACTTGCATAGGGTGGAAGGTAAGTGGTCAATCAACATATTGTAATTGACCAATATGTAGGGAATCATAAACCATAGAACTATAAACATTGAATGAATGTTTGCAACCAAATGATTTCCTCAAAGATTGTGAATTTAGGCAACAATGATGTGTAGTACTTCAAAATTGGAATTGACATGCATGAAATGTTGAAACTAAGTTCAAATGTTTGGAGACTTCTTCTTTTGTTACTTATAATACTTACTTCATTCCATGCTTTGATTTTGGAACATTTTTTTGCTTTTCATCACTAAAATTATGCAAGCTCCAAATTAACAACTCATTTATTTAATCTTTTGAAAAATCAAGTAAGTCCACTAATGGAGGCATACGTGCCTACTTTATGACACATTCATGACACGTAGGAATACTCAAGTTTGATAGCATGGTGAATGTGTGAATGACAAATTGTTGTGATAGCACATTCACCATCATATTCAATGTTAGATTGAACAACATTGATCTTGTCCATTACATCCATGAGTACCTTGCTATTTTTGTATGTATATTCAATGATATGAAAGAAAACATTGACACATGCTTTCTTTTAACCCCTTGTTGACAAGTGCAATTGTTGTAAGAGTACAAGCATGATCGATCATGATAAGTGGTGGGTAGTTATTGCTTGGGAGTAATGTACACTTTTATATAAGTTCACAAAACTTGTAATTATTGTGCCTTGAATGTTTCCAATTAGATTTCAACATCCTTCCAAAAGATTGCTTTGTGATTGTAAGTCTTCATTTTTCATCTTAATGTTTCTTGTGTTAATGGTTTGTAAATTCCATTCCCTTTAGCATTTACATCAAGCTAACATGCAAGGAAACATTGACAATCTTTTCAATTTCAAAAGCCTTGAACAATTCATAATATTTTATGTTTTATTGACAAATCAATCATTTTTTAAAGATGACAACTCTTGAAAATAAATGCAATTACTAGTCTTTTCGCAAGAATCTCCAAACTCCTTTTATATGAACTTCATTAGTTGAGTGCATTCCACTTAGTTTTGTTCATCATGTTTTTTTTTGTACATTTGATCTTGGTATCCTTTCACAACTCTTTAACAATTTTGTCCCATCATTACATTACAAGGATCATGTGCATTTTTTGAAATGATGATCACTTTTTGAATTCTTTATTTTACATGTGTACAAGAAAAGAATTCAACCCCCTCATTATGATCCCAATTGTTGTGTATTCTCCAAGGAACCACGACTCTTCCATTCACAACAACATATTATGGGTTTTTTGACTAGTCAAATAAATCACTATTGTCCTTTTTGATCACAATTATAACTACTTAGTCACAAAAATCAATATGTAGTTGTAAACGTCATTGAGATGTCATGTGATGTCATGGTTTTGCGACTATGGTTAATATGACAACTAGTGTGTTTTTTTGGATAAACATATGATTATTTTTGAAATTGTAATAATATGTTTTAAGTAAATTAAAACTAGTTAATTAAAAATACCTTGACTTTTGTGACTAAAATAATGACTTTTTGTTTCATAACATGATGATGTGGCATTCCATGTGCCAAAACATGTCTTTTATGACTTCCTATTCAACTACAATGGGAAAAACGACTAGAAAATGGCATGATTGATTTTACAAACAACTAGAAAAATGACTATAATCAAATAGGACCAGTTGTAAAAGACATGTTTTGGTGTTGTGGTGATAATAAAATATTTGATTATTAGTCAACATGATTGACTCATACACTACTTTGGATAAAATGAGGCATTTATTGGTTAATCATTCTATTAGAAATGATGTCAAATCCCTCAATATAGCTCTTTACATCAAGATGTAAGTCTAACAATTTTACCTTCACTATAATAAAATTTGTCCTTTGAACCAAACACAAAAATGACTATTGTTTTTTTCAATTACATTTATAACTATTTAGGACAATAACAATCACTAAGTAATGGCAAAAGACATCAACATACCACATGGCATGATGGTTTTGCAATTGTAGTCAATATGACAACTTGTTGATTTTTTTTGCTAAATTATCATATATATATATATATATTCATTAGTTAGTAGTTGTAAGAACCATCCACCTTTGCGACTAATAACGACTCAATCTCCCATGATGATGACATGCCATGCTATATGCCAACAAGATGATGTGGTCCTATTTGTCAACATCATGATTATGTCATTGATTTAATGAATTAATATCATTTATTAACTACTTGAAAATATTGTTGTCTTTTGTGATTAATAATGATTTGATCTTCCATGTGATGATGACATGGCATGCCATTCAACAAGGTGTCACAAATTTTTATGACAATCCATGATTTTTTGTGACACCATAAATTTTTGTTTTGAATTCATGGCACCAATATTTGTCATGGCATGCCATAATTTTTTGTGTGCCCCGAGGTTTTCCAAATCATGAATTCATGTGCACATGTATGTGTATTAAATAATTTATTGTTAACATAATTATGACCATAATATTAGTAGTCATTTTTAAAAAGGTGATTTATAACTCGATTTTTTAACTAGTTAACACACTAGTTTAGGTTAACATACCTATTAAATTAACCTATGTATGTAGGCTACTTAATAAAAACCTACTTCATAATATAAGCTACTTTGTAAGTTACTTAACTAAACATAAAAAGTTATTACATTTAGTATGTTTAAATATACTTAGAATATGTTACATTACTAATAGGTTAACCTAGGTAGGCTTGCTTAGGTTCCTAAATTTAGGTGTTTTGCCAAATCAACCTAGGTAGTTTCATTATAAGATATTTTATCATGTTTGTAACCACCTCAAGTTTGTGTAATCATGATGCGACTAAAAGCGATTAGATGTGACATAATTATTTTAAATTAATTTTTTTTAGCCTAAAAATGCTTAAGTTAACCTAAATTGGCCAACATTAATTCAAAGCAAAAAAATTTGAGCTTTATGACTTTATGTTAAATATAATTAATATAAAAAATGTGGTAGTGCAATGGATGAGGACTTGAACCCCAAAGTGAAGGTGAAGGGTTCAAGTCTTCATTCTTACAACCTATGACACCTAAGCCACTTGGCTTAGGTTACATTAGTAGAAAACCCCCCCTTTTGTAACTATGTTTTCAACTAATGTTCAACTACAAATTAAATCAAAAACTATACATGTAGTTGTAAATTATTTTTTGCAATTGTTAACCAATAATGTTGACAAATATAAATCAAGAATGAAATTATAGTCAAAAGTGTATGCCACATGTCAACACCACAACAATAGCCATTACATGCCATTACTTGTTAATTTAGTTGAAAAATATTTTACCAATTTAGTCAAGGGATGTTATTAACTAGACTAGTGGATGAACTTCATTTACTGATTAGGCATGACATCACCCAAAAATATAATTACAATTTCAACTAGGTTGTAACTATATAAGTTGAACAATTGGCTAATTATTTGGTGACACATGGCATAGTCACAATGTTGATGCATGGTACATTCACAAAATTTGGGGTCAACAAATAGTTAAATGACACATGGCACATTCACTTCAATAGGCTAGGCCACATATCTACATGGTGCTTAAACATAGATGAGGTTTAAACCTAAACATAGGCCATAGGCCATTTAATTTAGGTTTAAGTTAGGGCTAGACCTAGGCACCTATGTTATGCCTAGACTTAGGCCATGTGGCAATTAATAAATGAAATACTATTTCATTTGGTTTAACCTTTAGTGTTGAACTTTTGTGATTGGTTCATCCAAACTAGCTATTACATTTTCAAGTTTATTGTGTTTTCCAACAATCCTAATGCACTCTTTTATATAGTTTGGATTAATGGAATGGAAGCAAAACAATATGGGATAAAAACTTTAGTTGTAAACTAGTTGTAATCCATTTACAACCTAAATGTAATTCAAATAGTTATAATCTAGTTGTAAAAGCTAGTCTAAAGTTAATTAGGCTTAAACCTAAACTAATAATCTACCTAGCCTAGGTCTAATTATTTACCTCAATTACTTGTAGTAATTATTTATCAACTATTTTTAATTGTATATTGTATAATTAAACATTTAAACATATTATCATCATTTATTAAGCAATATGGTGATTAGTAGTTTTTTTATAAAAATAATTAAATGTAATTATCTATTAAATAATTAATTATTAATTACGATTGAATGTTTTTAAAGTTTTCAAATCCATTATAACTTCTTATTAACATTTTGTAAAACAATGAATTAACTAAAATATAAATATTCAATAATAAATTTAAAATGATATTTTAATTTCAAAATTTGGCTATAATTACAAAAACATTAATAATAATATTGCAGTTAGTAATTAAGCTAGGTTAGTTATTTAACTATTATTATTCATATTTTCATCTAATTTGGTGGAACTATTATGAACTAATATTATATATATATGAAATTATAGCAGTGTTAAATGAAAATACTCTCTAAGATTATATAATAATTACTAATTTTTAAAAAAAATTATTCCAATCATTATCATAATTTAGTCATAAATAATTAAATAAATAATAGAATAATAAAATGGAAAAAGGAAAAATTATTGGAATTAATAGATAACACTAGAATAAAATATTAATTCTTTAAAATATTAATTAAGTATCATTACTTGATATGTTGTAAACTAAAATTGAATCCACAAAAAAATAATAAATTGTGCATGTATTAAACATACATTTTATTAAGTTGGCTTATATTTCAAAAAAAATTTGAAATTTATTTTCAAATTAAAATGTAGTATTTATGTGCACAAAAAAATTTCACCATACATTACCAATGAACCATTCATTTATACAAAAAATCAAGTAGTTATACATAATTAATAAATTTGTGGAATTTTAATGTTTATTCATTTTTATACATATGATGTCTTAATATATTTTTAAAATTACAATAAAAATTCATTAACTAAAAAACATTTACATGTACCTTAATAGTTAATGAATTTTTATTGTAATTTTAGAGATATATTAAGACATCATATGTATAAAAATGAATAAACATTAAAGTTCCACAAAAGTATCAATTATCTATCATTATTTGATACGTTGTAAATTAAAATTCAGTCTACATATAAATAATAATTAGGTGTATTGAACATGCACATTATTTCAAACTTATATTTCATAACTTCCTTAAATTATATTTTAAAATCAGATTTTACTATTTATATGCACAAAAAAATTTGAGTCAAACCTAACCATTCATTTAATACAAAAAAACTTGCATGTAATTTAATCTATTTATGAAGGTAGATAATTTGTTTTGTTTTATCATGTTGAAATTTCCCAAACCAAATTGCTTCATGCAATGCTATTGATATTTTTGAAAACCTAACAATTAATAGGGGTGCATTGAATTGGGTTGAGAATTTTTGGAACTATGATGCAAATGTTATTGATTATCGAACCATTTTCTTAATAAACATTAATAAAATCATAAATAGAATTTGTATTCAATTCCAAAGGAATACTTGGTGTTGTTGGAAAATAGTTGTTGAGTCAAGTTAAATGAAATTTATTTCATAATTTTCATACTTAATGTGTGGAAGATATGAATTTTGTTGTTGAAACAAACAAATTACAAAAAATTGGGTTTAGAAGGGAAAATGAGTTGAATGTGTTCACACTTGGGGCTAACAACACATGTAATGTTATCTATCCATGAAGGAAGATAGTTTGATTTGTTTTCTCTTATGATATCTCCCAAACCATAGTGTTTTAGGTTATGCTATGGGATTTATCATCAAAAAGTTCTTAATGAATAAGGGTGCATGGATTTGGTTTAGAATGTTGGAGTTATGGTGTGGACTCTATCAATTATTGAACCATTTTTTCATTGAATTTTTCAAAAACACCAAGATTGAAAATTATATTGGAATATGGGGGCATTCTTGGTATTATTGAAAACCCTCAACAAGTTTGATTTAATAATGTTGATTCATAATTTTGAGACTTCAAATGTGAACAATATTATTGAAGTATTAATGGGTATTGTTGTTGGAAATTCAAACAAATTGCAAAAAGGGGTTTGGAAGGAAAATTTAATTGAATGCATTCAAACTTGGGCCAATGACATAAGGGTACATTAGTGTTTAATGAATTTTTATCATAATTTTAAAACAATTAAAATAACATTGTATAAAATTGAATAAATGTTATAATTACAAAATATTATTAATTATGTATCATTACTTGATATGTTGTAATGATCTACATAAAAATAATAAATTACATGTGTATTGAACATATATAAACATGATTACTAACATATATTTAAAATTTTCCTTAAACTTTATATTGAAATTAATGTTTAATATTTATATGCACAAAAAAAACCATTCATTTATACAAATATAATTTACATGTAAGTTAATGTTATCATATATTTAAATAAATATTAAAATTAAACTTGCTACTAATTGTTTAACCTAATTGAAAGAAATAGTTACAACAAAGTTACAAACAAGACTACATTTCATCCTTCCTCTAGTACATTTTATCATCCATATATGTGTGTTGATGGTGTCACCAAAATAGTTGAACACTGGTCAATGTCTTGACTATGTGCCAACTAAAAAACCTTAGATACCAAATTTTTTTGAAAATGGTCCTTTAGTTGAAACATGTTTCACATTGTTTACCAACATAGTTGAACATTTAACTTGGAGACATTGTTGATGTTAGGAATATTCAACAAATGACCACCTAGTTGAAAATTGCTTTCAACTATATACCAATATAGTAAAAAGTTGACTTAATTGGTAATTGCCATAATTTTATTTTAAAATCACAAAAATTTGAATTGAAACATAGTTGCAAATGTTGTGTAGTTGAAATTTTTTGTTTAAAAAGGTGGGTTTTCTACTAGTGTTAGGTAGCCTAATTTAAGCTTCTTGGGCTAAGAGTTTGACGTTTGTTTTTAATCTAAGCCACCTAGGTTAGGTTAGGTAACCTAGGTTGTTTAACATAGGTAGTTAGGTTGACTTTTGGCTAGATGCACTAGGCTAGGTTGCTTAGCCTAATTAGGTTAAGCTAGGTTGGCTTTCGGCTATGCTAGTTACATGGGTTTAACTAGGTTGACTTTTGATCGTGTGCAATGACTCTTAATGTGTTTATAGATTTTTAACACATGTCATCCATCCATCAAAGCATCTTTTATAACACGTAGTTAAATAAAATGACTAAGGTAAGATGGCATGCATTTTACATGTCATACCAAGGTTAATGATGACATGGAAGTTCATTATTACAAGAAAATCTTAAAATCCTAATTGTTAAAATGATCAGGTTTTGCAATTTAACATCCCTTATGACCAAATGGTTGAAACGACATGGGTTTAGCAACTAACTAATCATTAGTTGCATATGTCTTTCCTAATTAGTATGTAGTTGTATAAACAAGTTGCAAAACTCAAAATGTGTTGTTGTGATTTCACCTTCCTTCACATATCACTATTTTGACCTTTTCTTATACTAGCTATTGCTTGCCTACCTACAAAATGGTAGTTACTTATAATCATGCTTGTAAATTTGCAAATGTTTATGAAATTGCACCTACCTACCAACTTGCATTAGAGTTTGAAAAATCCCAATTTTTTTTGCAACAAAACTTCTTCACCATGGAGCTATGGAGTTCAACCACTATAAGAAAAATTGTCTTTTACGACTTGATTTATAACTAGGTTATTAGTCATGGAAGACATTGATGACTACATGACTATGTAATTGAATAAGACATGTCGTTTAAAACACCTAGTCATTAGTCTGGCTTAGTTGCAAGATAATTTATGACTATGACTTTTGTGACTATAAAGTCATGGAGGTCATTAATGCTTGATGAGATCCATAAATTATGGCCGTTGGATATAATTCATTAAATATGAAATAAATATGTTCTCCACCTATGCTATGTAGACACGTGGCATGTAGACACATGGTGTAAAAGCTAAGAACTCAACCTATATGTTAGGAATGTAGGCCCTAGCCTACCTAGGAATATAAGTTAATTTAGTTAGCAAGTTAAACTAATTAGGTTAGTTCACTAAGTTGCAAGTGTGAAGATTTGAACCCCTCACCTCCACATTGAAGGAAGAAGTTTTTAATCCTCATTTAACCATTGCACCACATGATTTTTACATGACAAAAATTGTCACCATATTGTTTATAAACATTTGTTTTAACCTACCCTAGGTACTTACCTAACAACTTAGAACCTACCTAGTAACTTAGTAGGTACCTAACAATGGTAGGTAATAAGTAAGTAGTACCTAGAGATAGTAGTAAGTAAGTAGTAGGTAGGTACCTATTTGTAAATAGGTACATAGGTAGTACGTAGGCATGTATGTACTACCTACCTAATAATTAGGTAGGTGCCTAATAGTAGGTACATATACATACTACCTATTTAGTATGTAAGTAGGTAGGTAAGTAGATACCTAGTAGTAAATAGTAGGTAGGTAAATAAGTAAGTACACACATGTACAACTTAGTAGGTAGGTAGGTAGGTACCTAATGGTAAGTACGTAATAAATAATTAGGTAGGGATGTACTACATAATAGGTAGGTAGATAATAGGTACTACTAGCCCATAGGTACTAGCTACTTTATATGTAGCTTGTAAATAGTTACTAACTAGGTAGCACCTAGTTAAACTACTAACATAGGTAGGTTATTAATGTATGTAAACTAGTCGTGTAGTCACAATGTAGTCACAAAATAGTTTTAATCTAGTCATGTAGTCATAATGCAATTGTAATGTAATCACAAATTTGAGTAAAAGTATATGACTAAAGACATATGATTACATGACTAGACTAGGACATTAGTAAATGTCCAAGTCATGAAAAACATGTTTGGGTGTTGTGAACCATTCTATTACTAATTAAATATTTAATACTTAACCACAATACTTTTCAAATTGGTAGTTTATGATTATGTTAGGAATTCAAATGAGTGGGAATCCGACATTCTAAACAAATTTTATGTTCATGCCTTTAGGCAACCAATTTGTTATATTGTAATGAGAAACATGGAGTTAACATTGGTTGTAGGAGTTACAAGTTGATCATAAACATTCATTTTTTACCACCTAAGCAACAACCCACCAAACCTAGACCAAAAGCTTCAAGTGAATTTATCCTAACAATTAGAAAAGGTTGCATATTTTGAAATACTTATGTGCTTGTGTAATCACCAATATTCCAACAATGATGTGTAATTTGCCTACCAAGACATCATTAACTATCTCATTATTTAAATCAATTATAGTAAAACATTGGAGAAATTTCCTATTATGTTTGTACTCTACACAAATTGAAATAATGCCTCCTCCAAAAAAAAAAAGGCGCTTTACATTTACAAGAGGTTGGGTACCCCTACTCTTCCATTTACACATATGTGTAACAATTTGTCATGGGTAGGGGACAATCCTAAAATGCAAGGTGGGACCCAAATATCACCCCATCTTCAGCCCCATATTTTCAAAAAATGGCCAAAACTAGCCATTTTATCATTTAAATTGTTTTTGGACATATCTAGTGGGTATTTATTGGGTACCACTAAGAATTTCAAATATATATTTAATAGAAGTTTGAGTTATATTTTTGTTCAATAAAACCCTTGGTTGTGTGTTTTATTAAAATAGGGTTTGAACTTGGCCATGCCTCATATGGGCTTTTATTTTAATAAAGCCCCAACCTCAAACATTACCTTACCCATGAATATCCTTCTTACAAAATAACATGGATGTTTTGTCTACTCCTTAAGAATGGGAAGGATTTTATGCCTAAACCATTGTTACACAATTCTCGTTGCAAAATATTCACAAATACAAGCTACTAACTTGAATGAACTAGCCCCCATGACTGTACCAATCCCATTTTGGATGGAGGGCAATTCATCCACTAACTTTGGGTTGGCCAACCATTTGCAACAATTTCATTTTGGGCGGGTTTTTAGAAAAAAAAACCGTCCCTTTTTTTTTCAAATCCGTTTTACAAACCTACCAACCCCATTATAGGGCATGCAACCTTTTTTCCTCTTGCCTTTCTTGCATTTTTGGTGGGCCCAACATTCTAATGTCAAATGTCTTTAGGAGCAACACACACAATTCCATCTCTAGCACCATCATTCATTCCAATGTGAGTTCCATTGTGCCATCACATATGTCTCAAGAAACATTCTACACCCTACCCCCTTTTGTTAGTTTTTAAAAAAGAATTAAACTTTGCATTGTGCGGTAAAAGATGATGACAAACAATGGCTTGTCGTTTTCCTCTTTGTGTTGCCCTGGTACAAAAGACAACAAGTAGTTGTGTTGCTCGTTGTTGTTTTCTTTGTGTTACTAAAAGGGTTTTGATATGCAATACCATAATCATTTCAAAAAGATGATGGGGTACCCTCATCATTCTTATGTTAAACTTGTTGAATTTTTTTGCTATATTGTTTTGTAGAATTGGTTCCAAAGCTAGATCTTATGCTTCAAAAGGTTTTTCCTTTAATGTAAGATGAACATGGAGATGCAATGGAAAAGAATGATTTGGTTCATTAAGGCTTAAGCGGGTGTTGCAATGTGAATGTATGCATTAGTTCTTTTACAACCAAGTGGTGGTTGCTTCATAAACACTTGGACCAAACACATGGCCTCTAGATGCAACTGGGTAGACCTAGGCATCCATCTATTTGTCTTGGGGGTTTTAGGTAACAAAACCACACTTTTACGAATGTTTATATTTTGAACAACCCGCATGCAAAGCAAAAATGGAATGAGAAAAAAACCTTTGATCAAGTAAAAAAGAAAGTGAAATTTAAGTGGGATGAGCTTCAAACCCCAAGTGCAACAAATGCAAGAGGTATGGTGACCCTTGTTGGTATGTTTAACTCCCGACATGTTGGGGATCATTAACATTTTGGCATGGGGGGTGGGGTTCATCCCACAAGACTTGAGAAAAATGACCACCTTGTTGATGTAATTTGAACAAATAGAATTGCCTATGCAAAACCTTTCAAAGTTGCATGGGGTGCTTGGAATTGGACATCAAAATCCAATAAGTGCAACTGAACAAAAGAAATGGATGTAATATCAAAGTATCACGATTCATAAATTATTCATGGATGGTATGTTTGCATATTTAAACTGTTTTTTCCTATTAACATTATTTGCATCTTTTAAATGGAATCTAATTTGTATTAACATTTTTTTATGTTAGGCTCTTAGGCACAACACAGGAGGTTTTTGTGGTCGATGTGATTTGGCTTACAATTGAACATTGTTAGTTTTCACTCATCATTATGCGGCAAAAACTATAGTAGTTGCAACAACTATTGCACCAATATGAGCATTGCATTTAGTTCATCTTCCTTAAATGAATAATCATAGATATGTCATCATATCATTGAGCTTGTAGTGAGGCTTTAATGCATGTACCCACCATTTTTGTATCAAACCATTGTAGTTTAACTTGGCATGATATCTTCTTGTCATCATCATTTTTATAGTGTGGTTATTTGAACATTTTTGTATCAATCCATTTGTTTTAATTTTAAAATATAATCTTGAAATTTATAGATTTTGGGATCACTTTATGCCATGTTGTACATAAGATCCCCATCCACCTTGAATGGAATACATTTACCATAAACCAAATGAGTAATAGCTTCATCTAATAGGGTTAACACATTTTATGGCCCTACTAGAGCATTTAAGCAATATTTTCATGAATGCAAATTGAAGGTCATTATGAAAATGATTAATTGTGCAATACTTTCATTATCCTTATCATGAAATATTCACACAATAACCTTAAGGGATTATTTTTTTTAATACTTCTATATATTTATATTTCTTGCCTTCATGAAATGACCCTTTGGTGCATAGACCAGTTTGTTTATGTGGGGATTGCAAACTTTTGATCTTTTATTGTCACTGGTTTGGGTTTTCCATAAAGCCCCTCAAATTGCAAGACCCACATTGTCAACTAACCCATGTTCATGTTACATTACCCCATTTAAACTTTTGCTTAATATATGTTTCAAATAAACAAGGGGGACATTGGGTTTAAGGTAGCCTTTTTGCTACCATTTATATTATTTTCATGGAATATTTTAAAGGTGAATTTGTGTATTCACATATATATAAGGAGGTTCATGTTTTTGTTTCTTTCATCTACTAAAGGAGAGGAGAATGAAGGTGACTTGATGGCAAAGGTATGAATGATATAAACCTTCCCACTTGTTTTGTTTACATTTTATTAAAAGTTGGGGTTCTTCCCCCCAAATTAAGTTTAAAGCACAAGTTTTATTGATATTTATATAAAATTATTATATTATATTATTATTATTATGTATTTAATGTTTATAGTTTGTACACAATTTAGGGAATGCAAAAATAATTCCAAATTTAGATTTAACATTTAGTTGTAATTTTTTTTTAATTAACATTAAAATTATGCAACCAATTTTTTGTGTGTTTATTTAATTAAGGGTCAATGTCTGGACTTTTTGTTGCATTAAAAAGTTTTGATTCAACATTTTAAGGTTTATTTGTATAGGTCTGCTTAATTTTTCAAATTTAAGCCTATGCATCCATTATGTTGTAATGTCTACATAATTTGTGGTTTATGTAAACAAAATTTACAAATTAAGTTAAAGGTTTTTTGGTCATTTGTACAAAAATGTTTAGTTTCTAAACAAGGGTTAAAGTTCCATTAGTTCAAATGTTTACATAATTTAGGTTGATGCAATTGATTATGTAGGAATTATGTTGACCTAGACTTGGACATTTGTATTAGATATTGACAATATGGGTATTGTAGTTTCCCAAACTTTCTAGTTGCCTTAACCTAGGTGGTGGATGAGAAAGTATTTGCAACACTTGCATCTTCCAACCTTTTTATGCTATAAATATAATTGGTGGCAAAAATGATATGGGAATTGCAAGGACTTAGGTTATTTGCATTTCAATTTTGTAATAGGTGCCCCATCTCAACACGAGGGTATTACAAAAACTTAGTCCATTGTCATTCAAGTCTCGTCACATCATGATTGATCCAATGTATACAATACCCTCAACTATAGTTTTACCATTGTGATGAGAAATACTTAAAAGAAGAAAAAATAGACTAAAACTATGCAATACTTGCATTTGAAGCATAAAATCCTAACTAGATTTCTTATGTTTCAAGCAATGCCAAATGTTGCGCATAAAATATCGATTATTAATGATAATAAAAAGTATAATGATAGTTTTGAATTTTGTTATAATTAGAAGGAAAAAAAAGAAATTAGACTCATGATTTTGGAAAAATATAGAATAAAACATTACTAAAATTTAACTAAGAAATTTTTTGCCAAGAGATAGAAATTTTTATCTCTTGGCAAAACCTAATAAAAGTTTAGCCAATAAAAGATATAAATGTAGTCAATAAAAGATATAGGTTTTGCTAAGAGATAGAAGTTTAGCTAAGAAGAAATATAGCTTTTGTCCCAAAAAAAAAGTTTAGCCAAAAAAAGATAAGAGTTTTGCCAAGAGATAGTAATTTAACCAAGAAGAGATAAAAGTTTTGCCAAGAGATAGGAATTTAGCCAAGAAGAGATAAGACTTTTGCCAAAAGATAAACGTTTAGCCAAGACTAGATAGGAGTTTTGACAAGAGATAAAAGTTTAGCCCAGAATAAATATATGTTTTGCCAAAAAATAAAAGGTAGGTAAGGGATTAGTTGTTAGTTCATAGGCAGTGCTAAGATGTAGGTTAGTAAGATATCTAGGTGGGAGGGTAGTATGGAGGTCAGGGTTGGGAAAATTTTAGCAACAAAAAAAAATGGTCAAAAGTCAGCAGCCAAAAAATATTGACTGTAGTATAATGTTGGTTAACGTAGGGTAAAGAGGCAGATGAAAAACACAGCCCATCCTATGGACAGAACGGCCAACTGGTGCAGTCATGGGGGCTGGTTCATTCTGGCCCACCCCAAGTCCCTCTCTGAAACTCCCAACTAAAGCACAAATCCCTTTGTAAGCAACAGGTTATCATTGCACTCCAGAAAATGGAGGCTTATTATTCAGGCTAATCTTAAGAGCAGCTGAATTTACTTCTCAGTTGAGATCTTCATATTCCTGCAGACGACTTTGCCGTTCATTTTCCAGTTTCCTACGACACAGAAGCTCTCAGGAATCATCAATATGCATCTCCTCACGTACCCATCTCCCCTTACAATCCAAACTAACATTGATAGATGGAGGGACTTGAAGAAGATTGGCACAATATTTTTATAAATATGTGAAATCGTTACTTTTGAGGATGATATTGGGCAATGCACTTTGGTGAAGTTTGAACCAGTCTTGTGTGATTATTTGATTTTTTAAATAACTTGCAGTTTGAATTTTTTTTTTAAATTTCAGAATTAAAGAACCACTGGTTCTCGTTTTTTTGAGAAAAAATCAGAATTATAGATCTACCAGATTTGGGTATTTCAAAAACATCAAAGAACCAGCGGTTTGAAAGGCAAGTTTTTTAAAATTAAAAAAAAAAAAAGGAACAAAGGCTCTATAAAAAAACTGGGTTTTTTTTATTAAACATTCATGCCCTCTGGGTAAGTGAGTTTATACCCAGTTGATACCCGGAAGGTATCTGTTGCAATGACCTCAACCAAGGGCCTTACTTGAGGGCCATCATGATTTCACGTAGGGTGTTAGTACATGTTCCATAGTTTTAGGGTTTTTGGTTTTACTCCCATCACTGTAGGTGACGAATAAAACTCTAAAGAATACCTCGACAACCAAGGAAGGACCAGAGTGAACCAATAGACAGCACATCATCCATTGGATGCCTATTATGAGTTGGTTGTGGATGAACCCAACTGAGTTGACATTAATTTTCACCTTGGTTACCTATCTTGTGAAGTATAAATCTTGCAGGTAGGTAAGACGGTAAGTGGTTAGTCAGTAAGTAGATGTATATAGACTTTCACTACTAGTGTGGGTATACTATCATGGAAAATTTGGTTACCAACTTGGGTATAAGTGACCCTACTTGTCAGGTATTAGAATTTTAAGAGACCCTGAATACCCATGAGCTCAAGTATTATATTACTGCAAGGCCCCTCCAAACCCTACTGGCCAGGGTAAAGGTTCCCATTCTTGTGTCATAGCAAACCTCTCTCCCACAACGTTCTCAATAACTTGAAATAAATAAATAAATAAATGAAAAACACAAGGCAAGGGAACAAGAGAAAAAAATGCCAACGACCAAAGTCCAAACAAAATACCACACTCAAAAATGCAAAACCCACAATGGGGAGCCTTGAGAGGAGAAAACATGAAACCTAAAACCTAAACCCATCACTTGTAGCATGAAGCAAGTCATGCAAAGGAGATGGGCAAAAAACGTGGAAGGACACCAAGCCTAAAAGAGGTTTCTTTGGCCACCATAACTCTTCAACACAAGATAATGTCAGCTTGAATTCTTTGAATAACCACTAACAATCTCTGCTTATAAAATGAACGTATAATCAAAAGAGGAGGACCTTTAGAATCCTTCATTAACGTATTGACAAATTGATGAAACAAGTCCTCTATTGATGTAAACATTCAAATATCTTTACGGTTAGAAGAATGAAATCATTCTCAAGGTGTCAATTGCAATATGACACAATCTTTGCCTGAGCTACAATCACAACCACTCCTAAAAAAAACAGCAACTTGCAAAACAAAGTTTGCATGAGTTAAGTCAACTATGGTCTCAATAGGTATTAGTAAACATGTATAAATAGTTAAACATGGGCATTTTTTAGTGAGAAGTGCATGCTTTAGCATCCACATGAGAATTCGTCTTGATTTACTTCACATTTTACGTTGCTTGCTTGTAATGTTTCATATTGCATTCCAAGTTGCTTGAAATTTTGTTCAAAACTTTGTTAACCTTGAGGAAAAAAATGCAGGATGTTAACCCTAAACCCTAAAAGTATGAAACTTACCACATATAAAATTCACATTCACTTCAAAATCAATGAAACCACATAGTTTACCCTAGTGGCAAATATTACTTTAACATCAAATATTACAATGTGTTTTACATTGAATTCTTTGAAACTGCATAGTTTGCTAGAACACATAGAGCCCACCTTCTGATTTTTTGAAATCCTTCTTGTTTCAACTTGTAAGGTTGAAATTTTTATTGATTGTGGGTTGTTTAACTTTGTTGATTGATAATCGAGGATTCTGGCACCTAGATGGATCACAAGATCCAAAGGAGCCATGAAGTTAGAAACCACCTTTGAAGGTTTGGAAAATATTGGATGGGTGACCAACCAAGAAGCTTGTGGCTACATCCATACAAGCCACATTTTTAAGAAGGCAGGGTTCTCTTGGTTTCTCAAACAATCTGCACCATAACCTGACTCTCGAACTTAGTGTTGGTAATTTGATCATCACCTTTCTGCCACCTTGCCAGCCACCAGATAGTTAAATGTGATGACCCTATGGATGAAAATATTGAAACTAGCAGCTCAATTTCTATCAAACTTTGCAAGAAACAGAGCAACATTTTGGACAACCAGCATTCATGAAATATTTGAACACTCAGAACAAACATCTTGTGAACATCATTTGTGAATTATCTTGTACAAAACAAAATGTGCACTTTCACTTGTGCTATCTAGACCAACAGTTACAAATGAAATGTTCTGAAAAGAACTGATGATTATTTATTGTGGAATCGTAAAATCTATTCCAAACCAAGTCAGGTGGTCATTCATTCTAACAATTTGCAGCCTTGCTGCATTTCAATAAACATCTCTCAAAGATGTTGACTCTCAAAGACCTGCAAATTGCATCAACTGCATTTCACCAATTATACTGCACAAGTATCTGTTTTTCTAAGGAAATCCCAAAGAGTGTTTGTACAAAGAGTCTTAGCATTTATTAGTTATTGGTCTAAAGTCTAAACCTTTCCCACAACAGACTTACAAAAATAGTATGCTGTCGAACCCTCAGGGCCTGAACTCTAACTCAGGAAGGTAGGAATAGCCCAGTGCCTAAAGTTTTGTAATGCCCTCACTTATTTGGTCATTCATCAAATCTGCAGATTGAACAAGATCTGCAGTAGACATTCCCTTGCATAGACACATCTATGGATCATCAAGTTCAAGAAGCAATGATGAAAACCTCAAAGGATCCCAGGGATCAAGGGTTCAATTTCTTTGCTATTTGTACACTATCGACTCCTAGAAGCTCCAATGCAGAACCGCAAAGGATCAAAGGGCTTCAAATCCACAGTTGTTGACACTCCATCAACAATAAGCTCTGCCAAGGAAGCTCCAGTTGCAGGTGCATTGAGAATGCCCCAGCAGCTATGTCCTGTGGCAACATACGCCCCGTCCACATTGGGGATTTTCCCAATTACTGGTACTCCATCTTCAGAACAGGGCAAGAAACAAGCTTGTGCAACCTCAATCTCAGCATCTGCCAAGACACTAGAAACTGTGCCTGCCACTCTTTGCAACATTGCTGTTGCCTCAGGCCTTGGTATAATTTGCTGTGGATCATCAGGAACAGCCACTTCTTCTGTCATGCCACACACATAGACTTCACCTCTGGGCCGTGGGTAAATTTCTGGGTCCAACACCTTCCCCTCCTTTGTCCGATAACTAAAAAACCCACAGAAAACATGCACCATACAGCTGCCCCAATCATGAACCTCCAGAAACTACTGTATGATTAAATAGCTATGAATGAAATGCCCGTCTCAAAGATAGGCAGCACCACATATAACTATATTGTCCCAATTGTGCATCTGAGAACTTAACTCTCAACCTCAATTAGAAATCCCACCACCAAATGATTTCACATGTACCCATACTGATAACTCTACATTTAAGCTAGCTGTATCATAATCAAAGTGCCAAAACCTTTGCAAAACCAAACCCCCCATTAGATGGCCAGAAGGTGTTGTGGCATTAAGGCCAGAGCTCTGAATCCTTCATGGCAGAAGGATACAATGGCACCTGCTGCACATGAAGGAGTAGCCCAACTACTGGGCAACTATTCTTCTATCTAGCATTAGCAATAAAATTGGGGTTGGGCCCAACAAGAAAGCAATATGAGCAAGGTCTACCAGGAAGCAGCTTATAATCAGGATGGCATCAACAAACATATTTTCATGAAAATCCCATTTTGAAGATCTGGAATTTCACAGTAAGATACCCAAGAAACAAGAAATTCACTTGCAAAAGGGGGCTGAGAAAGAGGTTGCTCCAGTGCAACATCCAGAGAAGAGACTCAAATTTTGACAGAGATTTGAAACCATAGTGAGAGTACAGAACCAAAAAAGCAGGTAAGAAACATACGTGAGAAAAAGAGCATATGGAGAAATGGCATCAGGCTGCTTAGGGCGGACAACAATACTGTGGGCTTTCAATCCTGAGATGGAAGTGAGTGAAGAAACCAAAGAGTTTTCCCCAGACCAGGGTCCCATTGCTACCACAACAGTGTCTGCAGCAATCACCTCTCCATCAACCACCACCCCTGTGACTTTATTCCCAGCTAGCTTCACTTCTTGCACCTTTCCAATCACCAGTGATACTCCATACTTCTCCACTGCCTTTGCAAAGATGGCCTGAGTGAAGAGCTGTGGGTGGACTTGTGCCATTGTCTTTGGATTGCCTATGAGTTTTGCACTCCCTGACACCGGCCCATCCACCCATGCAGGGACTGAAGCTTTTGCATGTCCCTTGCTTAGATACCCTGGAGTTCCTTTAGCTTCCTCAATACCTAGAGCATCCATTGTCCAGTGGTTAGGAATCCTGAAAGCAAGCAAATGAACACATTTTTCGGTGCATGGTTGAGATTAAGTTTAGGTGGCAAGTTTTGTATGCAAGCCATGTGAAAAATTCAAAGACCCCAGTGCCCAATACTACCCACAAACAAACCTTTGGTTCTCAAGATAAAATCCACAGTTCATAACTAGACCACTTTGGCAATGAAAATTTTCCTCTGTGCAGGTGGTACAAAACAACATACTTGTGCCTTCATGTCGAGATCCAGAGGGCCCACTAATGAGTCATCCAAAGTACAGTAACTTAATCAGGATTTCCAAGTCAAGGATTGACAATTAGGGCAAACCACATCATCCGAGCGTGAGAAAACCGTCCCCATTTTGTTGAGCACATGCAGTTGCTGTACAAAAGTGCAGTTTTTGAAAGCTTCAATCACAGGACATACATGAGCTTGTGAGGGAGGTAACCCAAGTCTGAAGGATCCTAAAACACCCTAGACTCAGCACCGAACCAGTAGTTTGGAGGTTGGTTGGGGAAAGATTTTGGACAACCTTTATGTCCCAAAACCCTAAACCTTGACAATGAGGTAGCAGGGACTGGAGTGAAGAGATGGGTACTCAGTTACAGTTTTTGTGCGCACACATGAAAGAAAGTAGTTCGATTTTCTCCTCACCTAGACCCAAAGCGTGAATGCGCCTGTACCCATAGCTCTCTCCGTCGAGCTCCTCCGCCAGGCTCTGGTGCAAGGCGAAGCTAGCTCGTGCTAGACCGCGCAAGACGCTTCCGTCACACATGTCGAGAGCGAGAAACCCACCTGCCTTCCCCGACGCTGCGCAAGCGACGGCGGATTTCTCCACCAACGTCACCCGTACTCCTTTCTTCCCGAGAAAGTAGGCCGTGCACGCGCCAATCACCCCGCCCCCGCAGACCACTACATGCTGCTGCTGTTGCTGCTGCGACGGTGGTTCCATGCTCCACGAAACTGGTACTGCGGCAATCGGAGAAATGACCTCAATCCAAAATACTCGGGATCGAGAGCTCAGCACACCTCTTGCTACAGAACGAGGACTCTTCCTCTTGCGGAGCAACAAATCACGAGAAAAGCAAGAACAACCGAATTCTGATGAAAAAGAAAGCCCACGAAGAATCTGGACGGACAGTGGCGTAAACACCGAAGAGGTGCAAGGGAAACTCTGGTGCTGCTGCTGCACTGACAACATGGCGGAAATGTGTATGTGCGCGTGTGTGCGTGCAGAGCGCAGAGCAGCGCACCAGCACACTATCCCATCCTTCTTGTGCGTTTTGCAGTTTCTGACACCTGGGGCCAGTGTTTGTTTTACTGGCGAATTTTCGCCAAATTTCGACCTATACAAAGAAATTTTTTTCGAAAAAACTGACCCAAATTCCCCAGATTTTTATGATAACTTCCAGCAGGTAGCCAATAATATAGAAGGATTCTGTTTTTACCTTTTTCCTACTTTCATATCTAATATGTAGCCAAATTTGCCTAAATTATTTTGTCAATGATTACCACTTTGGTTACATCACAAAATCCTTAAATGACACCCTACCTGGGGGCCGCTACCTAGCATCATGTGACTTAGTCGTTAATTAATTAAACAGTCTTCCTGTAATTGTACCTAATCAAACAGACATCATGTAATTGTGGTACATAGCTAGTGTGATTCATACTAATTAGTTTGGGGGGACAACTTTGACATTGATTTTCTTTTGGTTATAGAGCTCTCTGATTAGTTCATCACCCAAAACAAAGACACCCACTCTTGACACATTCCTAACATAAAAATGGTGTACATAGCCCATTAATTGACACTGATCTAAGGAAAAACCTGAAACTTGTAACTTCATGTTAAAGACAAGTTCTATTTACACTAAACATGCATCTCTCTCTCTCTCTCCCCATAGCACAAAGAAGAAGTAATAAGACAACAAAGAAGAACAAAATGATGTGAAAGGAAAACGACGAATTCATGAAAAAAGTTATAAAACTAGAAAGCAAAAAAGAACCTCTAGTGTTTTGTAAATGTGGCCCACCCAAGGAAATGAAAAGAATAGAACTTCACCAAAGTAAAAATGTGTCATGACACCAAAATTTGTTGTATCTTTTTTTGACTGAGTCAGTAAACTCAGTCACTATGAGATACTAGAGCTGGGCATCTATAATCAATACTTATTTGTAGAAACATTCACTTATCGGTGTTTTTTTTGACAAATTTTGTCCCTTTTTCAACAAAGGAATCTATTGTAAAAACTACTGTTTTTCTAGTGAAATTTAACATTTATAAAAAATATTCATCAAATTTTGTATAGGAAAAGGGTCTACATTTAGGGTTTAAGGGTGTCCTATTGGGAAGTGTCCAATTGTATTTTTATTTTCAAGTGTCTTTGCCATTGTCTTCATGTCTGTTAATTATAATAAGTTATAACACAGACCTTAAAACACCAGTTTGTATTGAATAGTATACCAGTCTTTAACTTGGTCTAGGTTTCATATGTTTCCTATACGCTTACATCATTCACTCTACTCATTTCAATTATTAACAATCTTGCTTGCCCCATTTTGCTCGGTGTTAACTTTTGATGCCCATTTAAATTGCTCTACTTTTCTTGTTTTTAATGTAATAGAATGTGTGTCTTAATGATGATGGACAAATCTAACACATACAAACTTTAAAGTTAAACATTTTGTGCTGAAAATAATTTTAAATTTTGAATGCACAATCTCAAAAGATATTATTTCAAAGAATTAAAGAGCCTATAGCCTAAGATGGGTTTAAACTTCAAGGGTTATTTAAAATTTGCATTATGCATTAGAACAATTAAATTTATTATTATTTATAACTACACATATTTATACTTTAGAATGTAACCACTATTATATATTTAAATTCTACTTCTAGTAACCAATTTTAGTATTACATCAACCCCCACATTTATATCACATTGTTATGTTTTTGAACAACAACTTAACCATTATAAAAGTGCTTTCAAAATGCTTGAGTCTATCATGGTTCATCTTGTTGATTTTCTTTCCATTGAGATGCACTAGTTCATGTCTTGTCATTGAAAAAGACATTTGTGATCATGTATGGTTCAAATTATTTTGAAATTATTTTTTTGAAAATCTTTTGATTCTGATAACTATCATATATAACCATGACCAAATCTCCTTCTTGGAACATATGTGACCTCACTTTTTCATCAAATGATTCTTTGAACGTTACTAGGTTAATTCAATGACTTGTTGAGTTTGTGATTGGTTTTCTTCCAATTCAATCAACTTCAAAAACCTTTTGTATTAACATTCTTCCACTTGCAATTGATGTCATTTTATCATGCAAAAAGTCATTACCTCATATTCAATGTTAATTGTCAATTCCATGCCATATGCAAGTTTAAAAGGGATGAATAATGTGAACAATTTGAGTTGAAATTGTACACTCACATTGCATGGTGTATATTCTTGTTTCAATTGTTTAAGTTTTCATGCTTGCATATTTCCTTCTTCAAAACGTTCCATTCACACTTTATTTGTCTAGTCCATAAACCTATTGGTGTTAGGTTTATGTGTCGTGGTTATGCATGTTTGATGGCCAATTTGTTTGAGTATTTTGACAACATCATTTGTGAATTATGGGCCACTATTTGAAATCATCTTGAGAGAAATCTTAAGTTGCTTCATAATCCTATCATACACAAACTTGATCACAATGTCCTTGCTTACATATATCAAATGAAAGGTCTTTACCATTTGTACATAAAATAGAAACATCTAACTTCATGAGGAGACCTTGAACTAAGCCCTACTATGCCCTTATACATATTCAATAGATTGTAATAATGTTAAGGCCACCTAGTGAAAGTGAGAATTTTTTGAATTTAAAAGGAATAGGAACAAAGAGTGAACATTTCATTATTGCAACATTAAGTGACAAATAATCACAAAGAATTCATGAAACTAATGGTATAAACAGACTTCAATTTTTTATTTTGCAAAAACTTCAAACTTGCAAAAAGACATATAACGTCAATAAGAAAGTACAAAGACATACAAGAAAAAAATCCACAATGCTCAAAAGAGTTCACTTTGCTTTAGAACAAAAATTGAAAAATCATTACACAAGATACAAGATACATTCTCCCTCCTAAGTTTCCCTATGGGAACCTCCTTTGAAGCAATGAAAAAATGGTGGATAACCCAAAAATCAAGGGAATCCCCATAAAATATTCTAAATTATAAGAAAATTGAAACATCATAATCCTATCATCCTAATTGAAATTAGACTAATTTTTGGTTCTAAAAATAACCCTCTAGTTATTTCGATAATCCATTTTGGTAAAATAATTTTGGTAACATTTTTTGGTAAAGGAATTGGTACACAGATTTTAGTTAAAAGATTTCATTACTTAAATTTCAGTAAGAAAATTACAGTGCAAGTTCTTATTAAAGGTTATTGTCATTAACATTATCCTCCGTCCTATTGATGATAATGTCCTCGTGATCATAATGTTGTCTTTACAAGGTTTGTACAAAATCCTAAATTAACAAAAATATCAAAAACTACCCTATCACTATCATATCTGCAAGGCTTGTATTCATTGAAAAAATACTAACTACCAAAATCATGGCTACATAGGAATTTGGCACTTTTGTCGAGGTAAGAGGATCAATAGATGGCAAGATAAAGCTTATGTAAACAAGGGTATAGATCTTAGACCCCAATTGGTTTTGGTTATGGTAACAATTAGTGTTGGCTAGTTTTTGATTTTTTTAAATATCCACCGGATCGATTATTAAAAAATTCATTTTTTCACTTACACACAAGGTATCAAGTATTAAGATTTTTCAAATTTTCTAAGACCCACCTAGTATCAATTTGTTAGAATAATTAACCAATAAGGGTATCAATCTTTTTGTTTTTACATATCAGAACTAGTTCATATAAATAAGGGTTGGTTTTTGTAAGACTTTGCTAAAAATTGGCCAATATAGTGCCTAGGTCAATTATCAAACAATTTTTTTTTAAGATATTTTTTTCCATTTTTATTTTCATTTTTTTCACATTTCTGAATTTCACATTTCACATTTCATGTATTTCAATATTATGGTTATTTATCATGATCTTTTGATATGAAAAGAAAAATGGTACCAATTGTGTGAAATCCTAGAACATTGTGCATGTTCTATATCGCAAACTAATGTCAAAAAGTTCAAACAAAAGAAGAATATGAATATACAACACCAAAAAGTTTGAGCAATGAGTTTCAAATCAAAGTGTGTTTAAAAGGAAAGGATTATGGTTTTCTATCATGATCTTGTGATTTGAAAAAGAAAATGGTACCACTTGTGTGATATCCCTAAAAACAAATAATGAAGGTCTACCATTTCTCCAAAGCTGATTTTGACATTCCTTGATCCCACAATGGCTTGCAGTGTGAGATCTTTGACAATAGAAGCAAGGGAGGACTAAAACCTCGCCCTAAACATTTCTAAAACCATGATAAATTCTTGAGAATGGTCACATCACAAACTTGCCAAAACAACACAACTCAATTGTTGTAATTATTGTTAAACCATAGATTAAAGGAAGCAAAAGTCCATTGATACAATGGTATGCCACCATTTAAATGTAGGGGTAGAGCAAAGTTAACAAAAAAATTCCACTTGTTAATCATTGTAAAATCTAGACTTGCACACAATTAATCAAAACAAAAAAATGGAACAAATTTAGCAACTAATATAATAAGCTTCAAAACAAATGTGCCTAGGACATTGTACATTTTACAAACTCCTAAATAATTGAAAGCAAAAAGCTAATCCCATATATTGCATAATTAGAAGTAACTAACTTAAATGACTAATACAATTAGTCGTTTAGGTCGACACTTCAAAAATCCACTTAATGGCAAAAGCAAGTCTACAAAAAATAAAGCAAAATGTTCATCAACATTTACATCCATCATCCTAGCTCATGATTAACATTAAAATAACCAACTTCATTCAACAATGTATCATTTTCATCAATGATATTTGCCTCTTCCATAAAGAATTCATCAATGGACTATTGTTCTTGTGGGCAATCTGATTTTGCATTAACTGGCCTGGCCAATTTTTCATTATCATCATTAGATTATCCAAATTGTTAAGTCCCAACTTGCAACACATGAAGCTTGTCAACATTCTAACTATGCTGAAGATTTTTTCAATTTCAATTTCAGACCTCAAAAATCTTGAGAATTTGTTGAACCACAAAAAAAACATTTGGAAATTACGCTTAATGGGACTTCCACCAAGTCAAGGGCAATACATAATCTTTTGGCTTCACATGTAATGGCAGAATAAGCCCAATTCATTATTCATCAACCTAGATGCAAAGTGGTTGCATTTGAAGTCATTACCCCAAAGATGGAATCATCATCAATTGGTGTTGCTCTAATCAAGCCATCAATGGTGGGTTTTAGGAAATGAAAAGTAGCCACTAACAATGGCGACAAAGTCTTACTACCATATTCAATGACAATTTGTATCACTTTTGCCCATCTAACAAATGCCTTCACCACATCAAGGGATGTAAAATGTAGGTCCAACATTAATGCTAGCATGTTGTGAACCTTGTTAGCATTGTAAGAAGATGTATTTATGCCAAAAATGGAATCAATATATAGCTTGAACTTCTGCCATCATATGCACCCGCAAATGCCCCCAATTTAAATTCAAAATCCCCCCTCACAAAATTGAAGGGGGTAATTTCATATTGTTAAATCTGATTTTGCATACACACGTTGATTGAAAGGGCAAGATTTAAGGCATAAAAAAGTAACCAATATCCTTAGGTTTGATTGAAGATACATTGCTTCACAACATGAAGCATAATTTTAACAACCATTTTACAAACATTTTAACAACCCGCAAATGTGTGTGCATTTGGCACACAACCTTGTAATTTTTGATTTTTTTGCCTCCCATAACATAGACTGATGCCATCATGATACTCTAGGGCCTAAAATAGAATCACCTTATTAACAAATTTAATCTTCACCAATGTTTTCAATTTTCAATGGGAGAGCCCAACATCAAAGCATGCTTTATTGCATTCATTGCGCCCTTTGCCAAACTTTTTAGTCCATGTAATTATTTTTTACAATGTACATTAAATGCATAATAAGATCTAATTTACCACTATCATTCCACAAAAAAATGCCAAGGGAAAGGCAAGTTGTGGTGAAGGACCCATGCTTTTTGATTCATGATGAGTTGAGCCTTCAAAACCTCCCATGCAATTTGCTTCCTTATCCAAATCACTAGGTGTTGCAATGCTTTCATATGTAGATGGTTTAGTTAATGTCAAAATCGAACCAACTAATGGCCCAAAATCTTCAGCTAAGTTCCTTGATTCCAAGTGAACATCATCACAATCAAAATCTTCATGCATATGCACATTTAAACTAAATGTTTTAGTTTGATTTGCCATTTGGATTTTAATTTACAATGGAAAAAACAAAAAAAATTCCGAAATCTAATTTACAAATTGACATTGATGAATTATAAAAGTTTTCCTTGGATGAATTTTAAAATTCACAATTCAAAATCAAAGCCCTAAAAACATTCATGTGAATGTGCTTTTATAACACAACTTCAACGTTACACATCTAGTCCCATACACGTGAAGGACAACACCAAACAAAACAAAACAAATACAAAAATAGCAACAACAACGAACATAAGTGATACACAATAAAGGGGGGAGAAGTGCTTATTTATGGGTATGTTAGTTTGATTGTTACAAGTTGAAAGGAAAATTTGTTATCGCAGATCCCCCAACAATGCCTTGATATTCATCTTCAACGTTTGCAATAACATTGAAGGATCTCACAAATAACTAATGTAGTTGTTGGGATAGATTATCATGTTTAGTAGCTATTGTGGCCAAACACGATAATCCATTCCAACAACAAATTGAAAAAACATTGCCAAATGCAAAGTTGAAAATGACACATGAAAGAAGGACTTGTGGTTTAGGGTTTTAAGAATATGGCAAAAAGTGAAACCTTAAATGGATGAAGGTGTTTGGATGAAAAAAATAACCAACCCAAATATGAATGATAGGTCCCCATCAAGGTATCAATAGGATATCGATTTTGAAAAAAACTAATACCTTGCCAATAAAGTATTTACAAGATATTTAAAGTCTTGATGTCAAGTTGGGTAGATTTTTGGTCAAGTATTTATTGGAAATGGAACCTGCATGTAGGTTATATGAGACCTAGACTTGGACTATGGTTGATATTCGGGTCGTTTTTCAATAACCGGCAAACACTAGTATCAACCTCAACCTACACCAAATCAACCTCCATGTTACTTATAGTTTTCGGTTCCATTTTTTAGTTATGCATTCCACTTTTGGATTCAATTTTCATTAAAGTAAAAGGTCCATTGATGTCAAAACATAGAGGTAAAAACTTCAAGAACTGCTATCGATACAACTTTAGTCACATTTGTAATCATTATTCATCATGTCAACAAGAAATGAAGGTTATCAAAATCAAATTGGTTACTCGCCCTTTATACACCTCCCGTTGATCCAACTAGATCCTACGTGCCTTTTGTTGATAAATCATGAGTTCAACAGTCATGAAGGTGTGTTCCATCTTTAGACCAAATTCCTCCATATAATGATGGTAGAGCTTTGCAACTTGAACCTTCCCTTCAAGAGACTAAAATATTTAGTGCAGGCCTTAAACTTGCCTTCTATGATCAAACTATTTTCTTGAAGGTCCTAGATGTTTTGTTGAAGACTTTTGGTTGAGCATCTCATTATGGATATATGAGAAGATTCGGACACTTTAAGGTTTCTTCAGCATGGCGAATACCCTCCCCAAATTACATCAAGTCAACAGGATCGCATACAACAACGGTCAAAACGCTACCCATGGAGGGACAATCACCTTGTCCGATGCTTACCACAAGGTGACAAAATGGTTCCTTCACCACATGAATGGCCTGGTCTTATTCAAAAGGTACACTCGAAGCTTGGATACTTTAGAATTAAACATACTTATAACCTTCTCACTACTCATTACCATTGGAAAGGTATGTATGCTCAAGTCCGAGATGTCATTGCTAGGTGTGAACAATGTGATAGAGTGAGAACTTCCTTCTCCTCTCAACAGCTCACGCTTTCTCCACTCCCTATTTAAGGCATGTTCTATCATTGGTCATGTGATTTAGTTAGAGAGTCACCACAAACCTCCAAGGGTAATGTCTACATCATGATTATATTGAGCATTTTTCAAAGTGGGTCGAACTTGTTGCGTTACCGGACAAGTCATCACACAACACCAGCCAGGTTTTCTTACAACAAGTCCTAAGTAGGTTTAGGGCTTGTGTTAAGTGCCTTACTGATCAAGGATCATAATTCAAAGGAGAATTCCAAGACCTACTTGATCATGCTCTCATTGACCATCGTTGGACTTCAAGGGATCATCCCCAAGCTGATGGCCTTGCATAGAAGATGGTTCAGACATGCAAAAAGGGACTTCAGAAGATTTGTTTCACTGGGAACAGAGGATTGGGACTTGGCCCTACCTTATATCGCCATGGGTTACAGGATGTCCAAACATGCCTATTTGTTTCATTTCTCTCCTTACTTTCTACTTTTTGGGAAACATCCCATTCCACCCTCTTCCATTGTTGCAATGGACTAGGTTGTGGATTTAGATGCCCCAACCACTTGGGCTAGGGTCATCGCAAAGAGGGCTACTCTATTCAGGAGGGTTATGCCCATGGCCATGGAGAACTTGTCCATTGCACAACATCGAAACACCTTATGGTATGCACACACACAAGGTGGTAGTTACAAACCTAAGGTGAAACAATTTGATGTTAGTGATTTTGTGTATTTCCAACGGTAACCTAATGACGCGCTCCCAAGTCACGGGGTGAAACCCACTTGAGGGTTTCACAAAGTCAAGTTGCGGAAAGTTGAGACTTGGTAGCACGCTCCCGGCTTCTAACTCTAGAAAGGGGTAGAGGGTCGAGTTGGGAGCCTAGGGATTAGACTAGGAAGATGGACTAACTTAGCTCATGTGAATCTGCATCCAAAAAAAACCAACCAAATCGGGTTAGTTTAGCATTCGGGACACCCTTTGGTGTTGGGACTTGCCACGGGCACTTGGACACACAAGACTCACCACGGCCCGGACTCGGGGGAAGCCACCACCTTCCC
>Ga0116231_10000035_pt1 | contig 126704 bp, 119 predicted proteins | sample S1TSphgellanicum_2_FD_89695 | JGI IMG/M metagenome (GOLD analysis project Ga0116231, IMG submission 89695) | Host-associated microbial communities from peat moss isolated from Minnesota, USA - S1T2_Fd - Sphagnum magellanicum MG | ecosystem: Host-associated > Plants > Peat moss > Unclassified...
CTTATTCCAAGTCCGATAGTCCCGCCGCGCTCGTGGGACCCGAGATCGCCGAATACACAACCCTCATGTCGAACTCGCAGCCCTTGGTGGCGGGCGAGATCTTGGATGTGTATCCCTTGCACAGGCATAAGTGCTTGCTCGATGTGGGCGGCGGCGAGGGCACCTTCCTGATCGAGGCTGCCAAGCGCTCGACGGATCTTAGAATGATGCTGTTCGATTTGCCGCCCGTCGCGGAACGCGCCGCGAAGCGCTTCGAGACGCTGGGCCTTAACGGGCGCGCCCAGGCGCACGGCGGCGATTTCCTCAAAGATGCGCTACCGGAGGGCGCCGATCTCCTGTCGCTCGTGCGCGTGGTCCATGACCACGATGACTCGGCCGCCAACACGCTGCTGCGGGCCGCGCATCGGGCCCTGCCCAAGAACGGCGTCTTGCTGCTGGCCGAACCCATGATGGGCACGCCGGGCGCGGAACCTGTCGGCGATGCCTATTTTGGCTTCTATTTGCTAGCCATGGGCCGGGGCAGGCCCCGCACACCCCAGGATCTCCAGGGCATGTTGCTGGCAGCCGGTTTTTCGAGTGCCCAGATGCTGCGCACCCATCAACCGCTGCAGAGCCGGCTCATCGTCGCGCGCAAGGGGGCCGCATGAGCACCAACAGGCGGCTTTACGACAACAAGTGTGAAGATGGGTTGACATGTGAGATAGTCAGCGTATCGTTACACCACGTTAATCAAGCCGACCCAAAGGCAGCCTTCAGCGCATGAGTTCTTTGCCAAACGTCTCGAGTTCCTCCCTGAGCACGCTCGCCGTGGTCATGGAAAAGCCTGAGCATCTGCGCTTGAGCCGCCTCGACCTCGCGTCCCCCGGCGATGACGACATCGTCGTCGACATGGAGTGGACCGGCATCAGCACCGGCACGGAAAAACTTCTTTGGTTCGGCCGCATGCCGCCGTTCCCGGGCCTCGGTTATCCTCTGGTACCGGGCTATGAATCGGTCGGTCGTATCTCGCATGCCGGCGCCACCTGTGGTCGGCAAGTCGGCGAGCGCGTATTCGTACCGGGTGCTCGCTGCTACGGCGAAGTGCGCGGCTTGTTCGGCGGTGCTTCCTCTAAGGTGGTTGTGCCGGGCGCGAAAGTCACACCCATCGACGAGAAGCTGGGCGAGCAGGGCGTGTTACTCGCCTTGGCTGCGACCGCCTATCACGCGGTTGCGGTCAAGAATGCGGTGCACCCGGATCTGATCATCGGTCACGGTGTGCTCGGTCGCCTGATCGCGCGCATTGCGGCGTTGAACAAGGACGAGCCGGCGCCGGTGGTTTGGGAGACCAACCCGACCCGTGCCCATGGCGCCGTTGGCTATACGGTCATCGATCCCGCGACCGATACCCGCAAGAATTATCGCGCGATCTACGACGTCAGCGGCGACGCCAAGCTGCTAGACACCTTGATCTCGCGTCTGGCGCCAGGCGGCGAAGTCGTGCTCGCTGGCTTCTACGACACACTGACATTTTCTTTCCCTGCCGCTTTCATGCGTGAGGCGCGGATCCGAATCGCGGCCGAATGGCGCGAATCCGACTTGCAGACCGTCAAGGAATTGATCGAGTCTGGACGCTTGAACTTGGACGGCTTGATCACGCATCGGCACGAGGCTACAGAGGCGCAGTCCGCCTACAACACGGCCTTCACCGATCCCACTTGTCTGAAAATGATTTTGGATTGGAGAGCACACTCTTGAGCACTTCCCTAGCGAACACGGCCGCCTTGCGCGCCGAACAGAGCCGCCTGCAAGCCCTCAGAGACGAAGCGGCGATCGAGCCGGATCCGGTGTCGACGGATGCCCCCAAGAAAGAAACCCAGGTCATCGCGATCTACGGCAAGGGCGGTATCGGCAAGAGCTTCGCGCTCGCGAATCTTTCTTACATGATGGCTCAGCTCGGCAAGAAGGTGCTGCTGATCGGCTGTGACCCGAAGAGCGACACGACCTCCTTGCTGTTCGGCGGTCGCGCATGTCCCACGATCATCGAGACCTCGGCGAAGAAGAAGCTCGCGGGCGAACCCGTGAAGATCGAAGACGTCTGCTTCAAGCGGGACGGTGTGTTCGCGATGGAGCTCGGCGGCCCCGAGGTCGGCCGAGGATGCGGCGGTCGCGGCATCATCCACGGCTTCGAATTACTCGAGAAGCTCGGCTTCCATGAGTGGGGTTTTGACTACGTGCTGCTCGACTTCCTGGGCGACGTGGTCTGCGGCGGCTTCGGTCTGCCGATTGCGCGCGACATGTGCCAAAAGGTCATCGTCGTCGGCTCCAACGATTTGCAGTCTTTGTACGTCGCGAACAATGTCTGTTCCGCGGTCGAATATTTCCGCAAACTCGGCGGCAACGTCGGCGTCGCTGGCCTCGTCATCAACAAGGATGACGGCACGGGCGAGGCGCAGGCCTTTGCCGAGGCGGCAGGTATTCCGATACTCGCGGCGATCCCCGCCAACGAAGACATCCGCCGCAAGAGCGCGAACTACGACATCGTCGGGCGCCCGGGCACGGAGTGGGGCCCGCTGTTCGAGAATCTCGCCGCGAATGTCGCCGAGGCACCGCCGCTACGGCCGAAACCCCTGACCCAAGACCAGTTGCTGGCCTTGTTCAAGAGCTCGGCGGTCGGCCGCGATGTCGTGCTGCAGCCGGCGAGTTTCGAAGACATGTGCGGTGTCGCTCATGTCGAAAAGACCTCCCTCGAAGTCGTGTACGACACGGTCTGAACGCATGTCCGTGACCCCTGACATCAATGTAGCGGCAACCAAGACGGATGGTCTCGGTTGCCACGCCGGCAAAGACGAGCTGCGTCGCGCCGCTGCGAGTGCCGGGAAGAGCGAGACGCTCGCGCAATACGCCGCGGATTACCCGGCGGGTCCGCACGATCAACCGCAGAGCATGTGTCCGGCGTTCGGCTCTCTGCGGGTTGGTCTGCGCATGCGGCGTACGGCGACCGTGCTGTCCGGTTCGGCCTGCTGTGTCTACGGCCTGACTTTCACCTCGCATTTCTATGGCGCGCGCCGCACCGTGGGTTACGTGCCGTTCAACTCCGAAACCCTCGTCACCGGCAAGTTGTTCGAGGACATTCGCGAAGCCGTGTTCAAGCTCGCGGATCCCGCGCTTTATGACGCGGTCGTGATCATCAATCTGTGCGTCCCAACAGCCTCCGGCGTGCCGCTGCAGCTGTTGCCGAAGGAAATCAACGGCGTGCGCATCATCGGTATCGACGTGCCGGGTTTCGGTGTGCCGACGCATGCCGAGGCCAAGGACGTGCTCGCCGGTGCGATGCTGCGCTTCGCGCGCAACGAAGCGCTCCAGGGTCCGGTCCAGGCCCCGCGCGGCGGTCGCAATGCCAAGCCCACGGTCAGCCTCGTCGGTGAAATGTTCCCGGTCGATCCGGTTGGCATCGGCATGATGCTCGAGCCTATGGGTCTCGCGGCAGGTCCCGTGGTCCCGACGCGCGAATGGCGCGAGCTGTATGCAGCGCTCGATTGCGCGGCGGTTGCGGCCATTCACCCGTTCTACACCGCAAGCTTGCGCGAATTCGATGCGGCCGGCCGCACGATCGTGGGCTCCGCGCCGGTCGGCTATGACGGTACGGCTGCCTGGCTCGATGCGATCGGCAACGCCTGCGGCATTGCCAAGGAGCAGGTCGCAACGGCACAGAATCGCTTTCTGCCCATGATCAAGGGCGCGCTCGCGAAGTCGCCGATCAAGGGTCGCATCACGATGTCGGGCTACGAAGGCTCGGAGTTATTGGTCGCGCGCTTGCTGGTCGAGAGTGGCGCCGATGTGCGCTATGTCGGCACGGCCTGTCCGCGCACCGTGTGGTCGGATCAGGACCGCGAATGGCTGCAGGCCAAGGGCGTGCAAATCCAGTATCGCGCCTCGCTCGAGCAAGATCTCGCAGCGATGCATGAGTTCAAGCCGGATCTTGCGATCGGCACGACGCCGGTCGTGCAAAAGGCCAAGGAGCTTGCGATCCCGGCCCTGTATTTTACGAATCTGATTTCCGCGCGACCCTTGATGGGCCCCGCCGGTGCGGGTTCCCTCGCGACGGTGATCAATGCCGCGCTCGGCAACCAAGCCCGCTTCGATGAGATGAAGGCCTTCTTCGAAGGCGTCGGCACGGGATATACGGCCGGCGTCTGGCAAGAAGAGCCCGTCGATCACCCGCAGTTTCGCGAGCGCTACAAAGCGCAGCTCGCGAAGCAGGCCGCGAAGCGAAAAGCCGAGGAGATGGGCTGATGCTCGTCCTCGATCACGATCGCGCCGGCGGCTACTGGGGTTCCGTGTATGTGTTCGCGGCCATCAAGGGCCTGCAGGTGATCATCGACGGACCGGTGGGTTGCGAAAACTTGCCCGTGACCTCGGTCCTGCATTACACCGATGGCCTGCCGCCGCACGAGCTGCCCATCGTCGTGACCGGTCTTGGCGAAGAAGAGCTCGGTCAGCACGGCACGGAAGGCGCGATGAAGCGCGCCCACAAGACCTTGAACCCGGACTTGCCGGCGGTCGTCGTCACGGGGTCGATCGCCGAGATGATCGGCGGCGGCGTGACGCCCGAAGGCACGAATATTCAACGCTTCCTCCCGCGTACCATCGACGAGGACCAGTGGCAGAGCGCGAATCGCGCGATGACCTGGCTTTGGACCGAGTACGGCAAGAAGAAGATCCCGGAGCGCAAGCCCGCGAAGCCCGGCCCGAACGGCGCGCTGCCGAAGCCGCGCGTCAATATCATCGGACCCATTTACGGCACGTTCAACACGCCGAGCGATGTGGCCGAGATTCGCCGCCTCGTCGAGGGCATCGGCGCCGAAATCAATTTGACCTTTCCGCTGGGCAGCCATCTCGAGGATGTGCCCAAGCTCGTCGATGCGGATGTGAACATTTGTATGTACCGCGAGTTCGGAAGGCTTCTGTGCGAGACCCTGGAGCGCCCGTACCTGCAAGCGCCGATCGGCCTGCACAGCACCACGAAATTCCTGCGCAAGCTCGGCGAATTACTGGGCCTCGACCCTGAGCCTTTCATCGAACGCGAAAAGCATACGACGATCAAGCCGCTGTGGGACCTCTGGCGCTCCGTGACCCAGGACTTCTTCGGCACGGCGAGCTTCGCGGTCGTTGCGACCGAAACCTACTCGCGCGGCATTCGCCATTTCCTCGAAACCGAGATGGGCTTGCCCTGCACGTTCTCGTTCTCGCGCTGCGCGGGCGTCAAACCCGACAACGAGGCGGTACGCAAGGCGCTCAAAGAGCGTCCGCCTTTGATCATGTTCGGCAGCTTCAATGAGCGCATGTACATGGCCGAAGGGGGAGTGCGCGCGATGTATATCCCAGCGTCCTTCCCGGGCGCGATCATCCGTCGCCACACGGGTACGCCGTTCATGGGTTACAGCGGCGCGACCTACATCGTCCAGGAAGTCTGCAACGCGCTGTTCGATGCGCTGTTCAATATTTTGCCCTTGGGGAGCGAGCTCGACAAAGTGGATGCGACCCCGTCGCGTCTGCATCGCGAACTGCGCTGGACCGACGAGGCGAAACAGGCCTTGGACGACCTGTGTGCCGAGGAGCCGATCCTCGTGCGTATTTCCGCGGCCAAGCGTTATCGCGATGCCGCCGAAGCGGAGGCGCGCGCGCTCGGACTCGATCATGTCGGGATCGAGCGTCTGCCGAAGACGCGCGGCTCCAAGAATCAACAGACGGAGCCCGCCTGATGCGCGGCATGCTCGCAAGAACCGAATTTCAAGATATCTGCCCGAAAGTCTTTGGGTGGAAAACGTGTCGTTGCGGGGGTATTGGACCGTGACGACTAAATGGTGCCGCGAGACTTTGATCGTGGTAACGGCCGCAAGGCGTTTGTGTGGAGGTGATAACAATGGCTGACGAAAAGCGAGCCTCACTGTCGGGGCTGACCGAGACCGAAGCGAAGGAATTCCACGGAATCTTCGTGACGAGTTTCATTATTTTCACGGTAGTCGCGATTGTCGCCCACTTTTTAGTGTGGCAATGGCGTCCTTGGTTCTAACGAGCTTCTTCGGAAGTTCGTTGCCTTGGGTTTGAAAGGTTAGATAAGGAGACTAAGAAATGTGGCGAGTGTGGCTTTTATTCGATCCCCGCAGAGCTCTCGTAGCCCTGTTCACGTTCTTGTTCGTCTTGGCGCTGGTGATTCACTTCATCCTGCTCAGCACCGACAAGTTCAACTGGCTTGGTGGTCATGCGGCCCCGTCGGCTGCTGCGCAGCACATGTCGACGCTGCCGGATCCGGCCAAACCGTAGAGTCGATTGCGGATGGTGGCGGACGAAGGACGAGTTCGATGAGGAGTCGCTCCTTCCGTCCGCTGCCGGACGCGGATGGTAATTGATGGAAACCGTGGGATAACTCCGGACGAGAGAGCACAGCAATGGCGTTACTCAGCTTTGAACGAAAATACCGCGTACGCGGCGGCACCTTGCTCGGAGGCGATTTATTCGACTTCTGGGTCGGGCCTTTCTACGTTGGATTCTTCGGCGTGACGACGGCGTTTTTCACGATCCTCGGCACGGCCTTGATCGTTTGGGGGGCGGCCATCGGTCCCACCTGGAACATCTGGCAAATCAACATTGCTCCACCGGACCTGAAATACGGCCTGGCCCTGGCGCCTTTGCGCGAGGGAGGGCTTTGGCAACTCATTACAGTTTGTGCGGTAGGAGCCTTCGGTTCCTGGGCACTGCGTGAAGTGGAGATCTGCCGCAAGCTCGGCATCGGTCTCCACGTCCCGTTTGCCTTCAGCGTGGCGATCTTCGCCTACGTATCGCTCGAAGTCATTCGGCCTCTGTTGTTGGGCGCCTGGGGACATGGGTTCCCGTACGGCATCTTCAGTCATTTGGACTGGGTCTCCAACACGGGCTATCAGTATCTGCACTTTCACTACAATCCCGCGCACATGATCGCGGTGAGTTTCTTCTTCGCGACCGCGTTCGCCTTGTCCTTGCACGGCGGCTTGGTCTTGTCGGCCACGAACCCTAAGAAGGGCGAGACCGTCAAGTCGGCCGAAGACGAAAACACGTATTTCCGCGATGCCATCGGTTACTCGATCGGTACCCTGGGAATTCACCGGTTGGGATTGTTTCTCGCAATCAGCGCGGTCTTCTTCAGCGCGGTTTGCATTCTGATCAGCGGCCCGTTCTGGACTCGGGGATGGCCTGAGTGGTGGGGTTGGTGGTTGAACTTGTCGATTTGGCGCTGAACTACACTGCCAGGGGAATCGTATGGCTGAATATCAGAATATCTTTACGCGCGTTCAGATTCGCTCGCCCGCCTATGAAGGCGTCCCACTGCCGCGAGGCACCTGGGTACGCCAAGGCAAGCCTTTCTTCGTGCACTTGTTCGGTCGCTTCGGCGACGCCCAAGTCGGACCCTTCTATCTGGGCACGACGGGATTGCTCTCGTTGCTGTGCGGCTTCATCGCCTTCGAGATCATCGGACTGAACATGTTGGCCTCGGTGAATTGGAACGTCGTCCAATTCATCCGCCTTTTGCCGTGGCTCGCACTCGAGCCGCCCGCACCCAGCAATGGGCTGCACTTCCCGCGTCTGCAAGACGGCGGTTGGTGGCTCATGGCCGGCTTCTTCTTGACTAGCTCATTGCTGCTGTGGTGGCTGCGCATGTACCGACGCGCTCGTGCGCTCGGCATGGGTACGCACGTCGCCTGGGCCTTCGCAGCTGCGATCTGGTTGTACCTAGTGCTTGGCATCATTCGCCCGGTACTCATGGGCAGCTTCGGTGAGGCCGTTCCGTTCGGGATCTTCCCGCACTTGGATTGGGTCGCCGCCTTCTCGCTGCGCTACGGCAATCTGTTCTACAACCCGTTCCACTGTCTCTCGATCGCGTTCCTGTACGGCTCGGCGCTGCTGTTCGCCATGCACGGCGGCACGATTCTCGCGGTCAGTCGCTACGGCGGTGAGCGTGAAATCGAGCAGATCCTTGACCGCGGCACGGCCGCTGAGCGCGCCGCTCTGTTCTGGCGCTGGACCATGGGCTTCAACGCGACCATGGAGTCGATTCATCGCTGGGCCTGGTGGTTCGCGGTGCTGTGTCCGCTCACTGGTGGTATCGGCATTTTGCTGACAGGTACGGTGGTCGATAACTGGTATCTTTGGGCGGTTAAGCACCATGTCGCGCCGATGTACCCGCAAGTCTGGCCGACCGTGATCGATCCGGCGACGTTGCCTGGAGCACCGAAGTAAAATGGACAAGGTAATGATGACGCGGCGCGCGCGACACGCGCCTCTCGTACTGGTCACTTGCGTTGCGGCGCTCGCGCTGCTCGCCGGCTGCGAACGGCCGCCGGTCGAAGCGAAGCAAGGTGGCTACCGCGGTACGGGCATGGATACGCTGATCAACCCTCGCAGCGATGCCATCATCGCGGTCAAGAACGAGATCCCAGAAGCCTTGCCGGCGGCCTCGCCGGATGGCCCGCTCGCGAGCACGGTCTACCAGAACGTCCAAGTGCTCAAGGACCTCAGCGTCGGGCAATTCACGCGCGTCATGCTTGCGATGACGCAGTGGGTGGCTCCCAAGGATCAGGCCTGCAACTACTGTCATGGCTCCAACATGGCGAGCGACGATCGCTATACCAAGGTGGTCGCGCGTCGCATGCTGCAGATGGTTCGGCATATCAACAGCGACTGGAAGGACCATGTCGGCAAGACCGGCGTGACCTGCTACACCTGCCATCGCGGTAACGCGGTGCCGCAGTACGTCTGGTTCGAAAGCCCCAGTGAGTCGAAGGGCAAAGGTCTCGCGGCCGCGAATGCCGATTTGTTCTCGCCACAAGCGACGATCGGGCATACGTCCTTGCCGTACGATCCGTTCACGGAGTACTTGCTGGGCGATGCGAATATTCGGGTCATCTCGAACGAGGCGTTGCCGGGTAGTGACAACAATTCGATCCAGCACACGGAAGCGACCTACGCGCTCATGACGAGCATGTCGGGTTCCTTGGGCGTCAATTGCACTTATTGCCACAACTCGCGCTCGTTCGCGGTCTGGGATTCCAGCACCCCGAAACGCACGACGGCCTGGTATGGCATCCGCATGGTCCGTAATCTGAACGTGGACTATCTCGTGCCCTTGACCTCGACGTTCCCGAAGCACCGATTGGGCGTGCTCGGCGATGTTGCGAAGATCAACTGTGCGACCTGTCATCAGGGCGTCTTCAAGCCGCTCTATGGCGTCAGCATGGCCAAGGACTATCCGGAGTTGCAGGGCGTCTACCAGCATCCGGACGCGGTCGCACCGGCCACGGACGCGCCGGCCGCACCGGCACCGACCGCTGCCTTGACACCCGCAGCAGCGGGCGAGGCTGGGGGCCGAGTCGGCCAGCACTGATCGCCAGCGATCTGTTGCGTCGATGACTGAGTGTAAACGCCGACCGGGCGACAATCCGGTCGGCGTTTTTGTTTCTAAGGCCTTCGTTTGTGGGGCGCCGGCCTGATGTCCGACTGGGATCTCCCGACGCCGTTCGTGGCCGAGTTGGCGGTACTGCCGGCCGACATCGATGCGTACCAGCACGTCAATAACGCGGTCTACATGACCTGGTTCGATCGGGCGGCCTGGGAGCATTCCGCGGCGCTTGGTTTGCCGATCGCGCACTGCGTAACGATAGACCGGGGTATGGCGGTCCTGCGTAGCGTGATCGCCTATCAGCGCCCGGCGTTGCTCGGGGATCGGATTATGGTTGCCACCTGGCTGCTGCCGGGCGAGGGCAGGCTGCGCGTACGGCGGCGGTTTCAAGTGCGCCGGGAATCGGATGGCGCGACGCTCGCGCGCGCCGAGATCGAGTACGCTTGCATCGAGCTCTCGAGTGGCCGGCCCGTGCGCTGGCCCCCGGAGTTTCGCGAGCGGTATGTGGCGATTCCTGAGGTAACCACGGGCGCGGCGCTTCTGGCGGCGCTATAGGAGGGCTGGTCGATGACCGATGATTCGCAGCACACCGGCTCCTGCCTCTGCGGCGGCGTGCGTTATGAGATCCGGGGGCCGTTACGGGACGTCGTGGCCTGCCATTGTTCGCAGTGCCGGAAGACCAGCGGTCATTTTGTGGCGATGACGAGCGCGCCTGTGGACGCCATCAACTTCCTTGCGGCGGACACCTTGGTCTGGTATCGCTCTTCAGAGACCGCTGAGCGTGGCTTCTGCAACCGCTGCGGCGGGAATTTATTCTGGCGCATCCTCGACGGCGATACGCTCAGCATTACCGCGGGCAGTTTGGATACACCCACGGGCCTCAAGACGGCTGAGCACATTTTCGTAGCAGACAAGTCTGACTATTATGACCTCGAGGATGGGGTGCCGAAGAAGCCGCAAGGCTAGGGCGACGGTCAGCGGCGCCAAGGGCGACCGGGCGCAATGTCGAGCTAGTTCCGGCGAGGCTCTAAGACTGGTGAGATTCGTCGCGCTCTTCCGCCAGACGGCGGTAGACTTCTTCACGGTGCACTGCGACGGTTCTGGGTGCCTCGATACCGATGCGCACTTGGTTGCCGTGTACGGCAAGGACCGTTACCACGACGTCGTTGCCGATGCGCAGTGTCTCTCCGACTCGACGCGTGAGGATGAGCATGTGCGGATCCTAGTTAACAACGTTTGAGCATACGGTAATGAGCCCCCCAACAGGTGGCCACATAGGCCGAAATGCCGCATTTTCTAGGCAAAGAATCGTCAAGCAGACAGAAGAGAGTGCGGGTGGTCGCCTATGAATGGTAAAAATTACACGACGCGGCGCGCGCTGATCGCGGGGTCGATCGCGGGCTTGCTGTTGCCGGCACTGTCGCGAGGCGACTCGCAACTCAGTCTGCCCTCGCTCGGTGCAGGTGCGGAAGTTGGCTGGGCCTCGCTCGATTTGCAAACGGGGAAGAGCGCAGCGATGAACCCGAATCTGCGACTGCCCATGTGTTCGAGCTTCAAGTGGTTGCTCGCGGCTTGTGTGCTCGCGCGTGTCGATCGAGGGCGCGAGCAACTCGACCGGCGGTTAAGGTTCGCTGCCAACGATATTCTGCCCAATTCACCGACCGTTGCGGACGCGCTCAAGGCGGTGGCCGGGCGGGGCGCTGAGCTCAGCATCGCGGCGCTCTGCGAGGCTGTGATCACGGTCAGCGATAACGCCGCGGCCAATGCCTTGCTGCGGCAGGTCGGCGGACCTGCGGGACTCACGGCCTGGCTGCGCGCGATCGGCGATGACGTCACGCGCCTGGACCGCATCGAGACCGCGCTCAATCGCGTGCCGCGCGGCGATGTGCGCGACACGACGACGGCGGCGACCATGCTCGGCAATTTGCAACGGATCTTGTATGGGTCGACCTTGGCGACCGTGTCTCGGGATCGGTTGTTCGCGTGGATGCTCGCCTGCGAGACCGGCAGGTCGCGCTTGCCGGCCGGGTTGCCGGCGGGTTGGCGCATTGCGCACAAAACGGGGACTTGGACGCCGGAGCCGGGCCATGCGCCTCTGGATCGCGCCGCAGCGGGCGATGTTGGTGTGTTGATCCGGCCGAGCGGTAAGCCCATCTTACTGGCCGCCTATACGGCGGGCTCCGAGCGGCCGCAGGCGGAGATCGAGGCGTGGTTCGCTGCGCTTGCGCGAGCAGTCGTTACCAACGCTTGATTCGGCGGTACGGCAAGCGGTTTCGGAGCATCAGCCTCAAGGCGATCATCTTGGCGCGATTTCGGCACGGGGACCTTTATGGGTCCATACTTCGCTGCCTCCGACGCTGTCGCGCGGAGTCAACCCGCCAATTCTTGCGGGCACCACGCCAAGGTATTCATTTATGGAACAGTCAAACACCACTGCCAATGCGCTTGCCGCGAGCACGCGTACGCCACCCACGATGAACGTCGTCGACACCGCAGTCGTTGCAGGAAATCTCGCCACGTTAGTCGCAGCGCTGCAGACTGCGGGTCTCGTCGATACTCTCACAAGTAGGGGCCCATTCACGGTGTTCGCGCCCACGGACGCGGCGTTCAAGAAGTTGCCGGCCGGCGCGCTCGCTGCCTTGCTCAAGGACGTGCGCAAGCTCAAGGCGGTGTTGTCGTATCACGTTGTGGCGAGGCACTTGGATGCGAAGGATCTCAAGTCGGTCGAGATCATGACCTTGCAGGGAATGACCATGGCGGTGGTCGTCGCTGGGGACGCCGTTCAGGTCAATGGCGCGAAGGTCGTGCAGGCCGATGTCGAAGCGACCAATGGTGTCATTCACGTGATCGATACGGTGATCGTGCCTAAGCATTGGAAGCTGGTTGCGGCCGCTGCCTGATACGGGGCTTCGGTCAGTGACGAGACCCTGTGGACTATGATGAAAGGCCCTGTTCGCAGGTGCGGACTCTAGATCGGAACGGGACTAAACTGGGTGTCAGGTCGCAAGCACAGAAAATTCATCGGCCTAGATAAACGAAGCGGAAAATCTGGTGGCGGAGTAGGACACGAAATGCTGACATGTTCAACGCACCAGAATTTGGAATTTGTGCGCCTCGCCTAGGAGTCCGTTAAATTGCTTATAATAATCAGGCGTTTACGAGGATGAGGAAAGGGGCGCTTGGCTGCCAGCTGAAATGTTTGGTCACAAAATGCTGACCTCGACAATTGGCAAGGCGGGTGGGGACGCACTTCTTGTCGGTCGGTCGGAGTGCTATCTCCTCGGTCGCCCGGATTTAACGGAAACGATTACTCGATTGCAGGCCTATGCCGCTGCCGGCGCTGACTGCCTCTACGGTCCCGGGCTACGAACTCGCCAAGAAATCACAGCTGTCGTCGCCGCGGTTTCGCCGAAACTGGTGAATCTTCTGATCGGATATGCAAGCGAATTCACAATGGCGGACACCGCCGCCCTCGGCGTTCGCCGCGTCAGTGTCGGCGGCGCACTGGCACGTTCGGTTTGGCGTGCATTCATGCGCACAGCGCGGATGATCGCACACGTGGGTAAATTTGACGGCTTCAAAGTTGCCGCGTCGGGCGCCGATTTGGACGAATTTTTCAATCAGTCAGCCTAGGCCACTCGGTTACCGAACATGATTTTCGCTCAAAGAGACCGCTTCCCGAGAATCTGAGGACGACTTCCAGCATCAGATCGGGCACGCCGTCGGGGACAGACCCACAATCCGCCTATAATCGGTTTGCGGCATTTCAACCCAAGCACAAACAAATGCAATCGTCAGCCCAATCGCCGATTCGTTTGCGCCCCGAGCTCAGCAAGCTCCCACAACTAGTCGCGTATATCGCTCTGTTCGCGCAGGAGCACGGTCTCAATATTTCGGATACGTATGCCCTCACGCTTGCCGCCGAAGAACTCTTCTCTAACACGATTAGACATAGTCGCTCACCGGCGAATTGGGTCTTATTCTCTCTCATCCATCGCCACGAGAGCGTGATCGCCACCTACACGGATGATGCTCCGCCGTTCGATCCTACGCTCCAGGCGGAATCGGATATCACGGCGTCCGCAGGAACCCGACCCGTTGGCGGTCTCGGTATCCATTTCATCCGCAGGGCGATGCGGAGCTTCGACTACCGCCGCCTCGACAATCGCAATGTCGTCACCTTTACCCGTCACTTGACCGGATAGTGCGGGTCTTTCGCTTCTCCTACGGAGTCGAGTTGTTGTATGTTAGCGGTATTATGAAAGCGTCAATCGAATACGTCGATAATGTCCCGATCATCAATCTTTCCGGCCGGCTCGATACCCTCACCGCACCCGCGCTCGATGCCGAACTCGCATCCTTTTTGGTTGAATCAAGACCCCGTATTCTGCTCGACCTAGCGGACGTCACGTACATCAGCAGTGCCGGGCTACGCTCGATCCTCCATCTCGTCAAGCACACCTCGGCCCACGGTGGACGACTGGGCGTTTTCGCAGTGGCGCCGCACATCATGGAATTGATCGAGATTTCCGGCTTTCCTTCGCTGCTCGACCTCTACCCGGATCGTAAGGGCGCACTGGACAGCATGCACGGAAGCGCGTGACTCCAATGCCGAACCTACGCCTCTCGCTTCGGCAACAGATTACCGGCGTGGCGATTCTCGCCGCACTCTTTGCCACCAGCACCGTGGCTATTCTCGTTATGGTCAACCAAAGGATCGCGCGAAATTCCGTCAACGACGAGATAAATGCCTTTACCATCGAGCGAGTAACCCATACCGCGCAGAAGACCTATAACGTTTGCCAAGTCGCAGAGGACTTCATTCAGAAGTCCGTGAATACCAACCTCAATGTCGCCCGCGCCGCTCTGAAAGAGGCCGGTGGCATCGAAGTCAGCGCCAAGCCTACGACTTGGAATGCAAACAACCAGTACACTCTCGTCAAGACCCTGATCACCGCGCCTACCTGGAGTCTCGGCGGTCAGTCCCTGCAAGGCGATCGTAGTTTCGAGAAACCGATCCCCGTCGTCGATAGCGTCACCGAGGAGACCAAGGATACGGTCACGCTCTTCCAGCGCGTAAACGAAGCAGGGGATATGCTTCGTGTCGCCACCAGCGTCGTCGACTCAGACGGCAAGCGAGCGATTGGGACTTATATTCCCGCGATCATGCCGGATGGCTCGGCCAACCCGGTTGTGAAGACCATACTCGGTGGACAGACTTATCGCGGCCGTGCTTACGTAGTCAACGCCTGGTACATCACCGCCTACCAGCCGCTATTGGACTCTCACGGCAAAAATATCGGGATGCTCTATGTCGGTGTCAAACAGGAGGGAGTCGACTCTCTTCGTCAAGCCCTGACTGTAGCGTCCCAGAGCGGTGACCACAGTTCAATCGGCGTCTATTACGGCAAAAGCAGCCAGAACTTCAGCAACCACGCCGTGATCGAACCCACCGGCTTGGCCGCCGACACAAAGGCCTCTTGGTTGCCGGAAGTGCTTGCCAACGGTCCATCGCTCGAAGGGGAGGAAACTCGCGGCATCATCGTCACCGACCCCAAATCGGGCGCTCAAAGCATCATCCGGTATGTGTACTACAAGCCTTGGGACTGGACCATCGTGGTTGCTGCCGACTCCCGCGACTTTGAGGGCGCGACGGATCGAGTCCAATTTCAGTTCCACAAGCTCCTCATTCAGAGCATCGTTGGTGGTCTCGTCGCGTTGTTCCTGAGTGCCGTCTTCGCCTACTGGATCTCGAAGCGCATCGCCAATCCCATGGCTGATCTCAGCATTCAACTCACCTCGAATGCGACCCAAATCGCGTCGAGCGCCATCCACCAACAGGCCAATGTTTCCACCCTCATGGCCTCTAGCAGCCAGATCGCTTCCGCCGTGAAGGAGATCTCCGCGACCTCACAGGAGTTGCTGCGCGCCATGGTCGAGATTGCCGACGCTGCCGAAAAGACCACGGCGCTCGCCAAGGAGGGCCGCCAAGGGCTCAAGGGCATGGAGACTTCGATGGAGGTGCTATCATCGGCCACGGGCTCCATCTCCGGCAAACTCACGACGATCCGCACGAAAGCCGCCCGTATTAACTCCGTCGTCACTGCCATCACAAAGGTGGCGGATCAGACCAATTTGCTCTCGTTGAATGCGGCCATTGAAGCCGAGAAGGCCGGAGAAGCGGGTGCCGGCTTCGCGGTCGTCGCGCGCGAGATCCGCAGGCTCGCGGACCAGTCGGCAATTGCGACGCTCGACATCGAACGAATGGTTGAAGAGATGCAAGCGGCGGTCACCAGTGGAGTGGAGGAGATGCGGGACCTCTCCGGCGCCGTTCAGGGCGGCATCGGATCGGCCGAAACCATCCGTGGTCAGTTCGGGGAGATCATCGAGCGCGTTGAGTCGATAGCGCCACGCTACGAGACGGTACAGCAAGGCATGCAGAACCAGTCCGAGGGCGCAAAGCAAATCTCGGACGCCATGTGGCAACTCACCGAAACTGCGCGCCAAACTTCTGACTCTGTCACCGACCTGAACGATGTCAGCCGTCAGCTGCATGAAGCTGTTCGTATCCTGAAGGAACGCATCTTCAAGGTCACGACCAGTGCAACATGACGACCGAGCCACATGACAACCGTGTCACAGAGCCGCATCGCGCTCCGCCTGGGTCTTCACTCCGGACCTTGCTCGATTCCGCTAAATCGGGTTCATCATCTCGCCGGATTCGCCAGCTTGAGTGGTCAGCCTGAGGACTATTTCCTCGGCTGGCTCTGCTTCCACGGGTCGCAGGTTCCCGTATTCGACCTCAATCGCGTTGTCTCTGGTGAACCAACGCCGGAGCACTTCGGCAGCCGGATTGTGCTGCTCGAGGCCGCACCAGACGGCCCGACACGCTATCTAGGCCTGCTCGCGTCCGACGTGACCGATACGGTCGCAACGAACGATCCCAGCACGGCGCCACTCGATCTCGACAGCTACTTGCCGATGCTCTACACGCTCATTCCGACGCCCCCGGCGGCCAGCCTATGAAGGCCGCGGCGGGTACCGAGCGACTGGCCGAGCAGGAGATTGCCGCCTTTTTGGTCGCTGCGACGGGCATCGACCTCCGCGCTCTCGACGCCAACCGTCTCCATTGGATGATTGAAACCCGCTGTCGGCATCTTGGTTTGGATATCAATGCAAGGGCCTACGCCGAGCGCCTGAAATCCTCATCGGCAGAGCTTGACGCCCTGATCGACGCGATCGTCATTACAGAGACGCGGTTCTTTCGCGATCCAGCAGTCTTCAAGCATCTCGGCCACTGGCTGCCACAGATGGCCGCGGATTTTCCCGGTGCGCTGCGTATTCTCTCCGCGCCCTGCAGCACGGGGCAAGAGGCTTATTCCATCGCTGCGATGCTAGAGCAGGCTGGTGTGCCGCGCTCGCGCTTCATCATTGATGCGTTCGACATCTCTCATAGCGCACTCATCACCGCCCGCACTGGCGTCTTTGACGAACAGGCCATGCGCCAGGTGCCGGCCGACCTGCAAGCCTTATGCGGCACCCTGCGCCACAAGCGCTGGACGATGCACGCCGAGCTGAGGGGGCGGATACACTTTGAACGGCGTAATTTGGCGGAGCCTCATGCCCTCTCCGCCTCACCGCAATACCACCTGATCCTCTGCCGCAACCTCTTCATCTATCTAAAGCCCGAAGCGCGTGCCGTGCTTGCGCGCTCGCTAGCAGCAGCCCTCGTCCCCGGCGGACGTCTGATCCTCGGCAGCGCGGACCGGGTAGAAGAGGTGAGCGCTCTGTTCGCACCCCAAAAGCCCGCAGCTTCTTTCGCCTTCATTCACCGCGCGTCGATCACATCGTCAAGTGCGACGCATCCTCAAACTCGTTCGGGAAAGTCGATGGCAGTTCGATCGAAGAAACGCCTCACGACAGCACATGCGGCCTCACCCGCAACACCGGCCACCGCGGCCGAACTTTACCGCCGCGCGATACAGCATCAACAGCACGGTCAGTTTCGCAAGGCCGAGCGCGCCTGCCGGCAGGCGCTCTATCTCGAGTCGGATTACCTTCCCGCTATGGAGTTGCTCGCCGCGCTTTGGCGCCATCAGAAGCCACATCCGCGGCTGCGCCTTGCGCTCGAAGCCAGGATTCATCGCATCTCCACCCGAGAGGCTGTCGAACCTGCGAAGGACATTGTATGAGTGAGCCTCCCGACGGTGCCGCGCGCTCGACCGTGTTCGCGCGCCCGCTGCCTCACGGCTATCGCGACGAACTCCAGGCCTTGATTGCCGAGCGCCCCATCAAGCCTGCACGTCAACAGGGTTCGAACCTACTCTTTCAACTGGGCGACCTTCGTCTGGCGCTGCCAACCGGGGTTGTCTCCGCGGTCGCGCCGACACTCCATATTTCCCGTATCCCCAACCGCAGCGGCAACGTGCTGCTCGGTCTCGCGGCATTTCGTGGCGACATCCTTCCCTGCTGCTCTCTGGCGCGCCTTCTTGATCTTCCGCAAGCGCAAACTGGCACTCCGCGTACGCTCATTCTCGAAGAGTCCGTAGGTCTGCGTTTGGCTGTGCCGATTGACGGCGTTCTTGGTATTCGCACGGCCGACCACGATCCTGCCGACGACGCTGCGCCACTCGCGGCCAGTTGGCTCGACAGAAGTTTTCGCGACGACAGCGGTGTGTTTCATCTTCTCAATCATGAAGTGCTGTTCCGCCAGATCACCCTGGCCACGGCCTAACGCTGAACGGACGGCAGGCATTCATGGGCAGCGGACTGGAAGATTTATCTCTCCTCGATCTGTTCCGATTGGAAGCGGAGGAGCAGGTCGCTATTTTTCAGGCTAAGCTCCTGCAAATCGAGTCCAATGCCACGGCGGCGACGCTCGAAGCGCTCATGCGGGCTGCTCATTCTCTGAAGGGCGCGGCACGCATGGTTGGGCTCGATGTGATCGTCGATCTGAGCCACGTCATGGAGGATCGTTTTGTCGCCGCCCAGCAGGGCAAGACACTCCAAACTGAGGATGTAGACCGACTGCTCACGGCCACCGACTGGGTCGCGCGCCTGCGAGCTGTACCCGCGGCCGAGACCAATGCCTGGCTCGAAGCCCATACCCCCGCTATCCAGGCGTTCATCACTAGTTTTACCGGCGCCGCAGAGGCACAGCGTTCGGCCGCCGCGGCATCGTCCATCCGCATGCCCCGCGCGGCGGCGGCGGTGGAAGCTACCCAAACGCAAGCCGCCTCCGATCGGGACGAAGACATCTTCGCGCACGTTGCTCCGCAGCAGCGGACCGAGCCGGAACGCGCTGTCCGCATCGCTGCGGATCGCTTCGACCAGATCCTCTCCCTCGCATCCGAGCTACTGGTCGCCTCGCGCAAGCTTGCGACCCAGGGCGAGGCTCTGGAGCGCGATCGGCGCGCCATCCTCCAGTCCCTGCACACGTTCGAGGATGCTGATAACCGTGCCGCGAGGATCGCGTTCAATCGCGAGCTGGAGCGTCAGCTCGCGAGTTTTTCGAACCACATCGAGGAGCTCGACCTGGTCTCGCGCGCGAACGAGCGGACTGCGGAGGAACTGCATCGAACCGTTCTCGCTGGTCGGCTACGTCCTTTTTTCGAAGGTATCCTGGGAACTTCGCGGCTCGTCCGCGATACCGCCCGCGAACTGGGGAAGCTTGTGCAACTTGAAGTCAAAGGTGAGAGCGTCCGCGTGGATCGCGATATACTCGAACGGCTCGAAGCTCCCATCTCGCACCTCGTCACGAACGCTATCGACCATGGCATCGAAACACCGGTCGAACGAGCCGCCGCCGGCAAGCCAGCCCTGGCCAAGCTCCAGATCCGCGCCCGCCACGAAAATGGTCGCCTTGTCATCAAGGTACGCGACGATGGCCGGGGAATTCCCCGCGACCAGCTGCGCGACCGCATCGTCCAGCGCGGCCTCGTCAGTGGCGAAACCGCGGCGGGCTTGGCCGATAGCGAACTCCTCGAATTTCTCTTCCTGCCCGGCTTTAGCACTCGTGACTCCGTATCCGCGATCTCTGGTCGGGGAGTCGGGCTGAATGTGGTGCAATCCATGGTGCAAGACGCCGGCGGTTCGGTGACTGTTACCAGCGAACCCCTTGTCGGTACGGTGTTTCGCCTCACGCTGCCCGTCACACGCTCGGTCATCAAGGTCATCCGGTTCCAAGTGGAATCCGAGCTCTACGCCGTGCCCCTCGTGCGCATTGATCGAGTCGCCCACCTCGAACCCATCGTCAGCAGTAAGACGGGCGAACAGGATGAAGCCACCGCGCAGATCCTCGTTGACTTTGATGGAGCGCAGCTGCCACTCCTGCTGCTCAGTTCTCTGCTCGGCTTTTCGAGCAAGCCCTTGCCTTCAGGTCCCTTACCCATGCTGATCTGCGGAGGCATTGCCTTCGCTGTCGATCGCCTCGTCGACGAGATCGAAGTACCCATTCGCCGCCTCGATCGACGTCTCGGTAAGATTCCGGGAGTTAGCGCCGCCTCGCTCGACGAGAACGGCTTGCCGTTGCTGATCCTGGACTTGGAGGGCCTCAGCCAGACCGCGCTTGGCGGGTCTTCAGGCACCGCATCAGCCCACCGCACGTCGCTCGTCCCGCACATCCTCATCGTTGACGACTCGCCGACGGTGCGGGAGATGGAGCGCCGCCTGCTCGTTCGCGCCGGCTACACAGTCACCACCGCACAGAATGGACAGGAGGCCTGGAACCTGCTGCGTCTGAACGACTATGATCTCCTCATCAGCGATGTTGATATGCCACAGATGAACGGCATCGAACTCGTCACGAAGGTGCGCGGGAGTTCGCGTCTTGCTGGTATGCCCGTCATCATCCTGTCTTACAAGGACCGCGAAGAAGATCGTCGCCGTGGCCTCGACGCCGGTGCCGATTTCTATCTCACCAAAGGCGACTTTCATAACGATGCCTTCAGCCAAGCCGTTGTCGATCTCATAGGTGCGGCAGGGCCGCTAGCCCTAGATGATAGTCGTCCTGCATGAACGTCGCCATAGTCAACGACTCCAAAGCTGCCGCGGAAGTTCTGCGCCGCATCGTCGCGGAACTCTCAGGGTTCCACCTGCTCTGGACGGCCTTTTCAGGCGAAGAGGCCTTGAGCTTATGCGCCGCTGCGGTCCCTGACATCATACTCATGGACCTCATCATGCCGGGCATCGCGGGTGCCGAGACCACTCGCCGCATCATGCAGTCCACCCCTTGTGTGATCCTCATCGTCACTGCCACGACCGTGGGCAATCGCGACCAAGTCTTCGAGGCCATGGGTTATGGTGCTCTCGACGCGGTCAACACGCCCAGGCTGCACCCGAGCGGGCAGATGAGCGGAGCCGAACCGCTGCTACAAAAACTCCGCACCGTCGCGCGTCTCGTCTCCCCGACGCGGTCTGGGAGTACTCGGCATGCCCCTGCATCTCGGTCGCTGATCGCGGGAACAACTCGGCAAGACAGCCCGCGTCTGCCCATCGTCGCGATCGGCGCATCCACGGGAGGTCCACAGGCTCTCACGCGAATTCTCTCGCATTTGCCCGCGGATTTCCCCGCCGCCGTTCTCGTGGGACAGCACGTCGACGAGCAATACGCGCCCGGCCTCGCCAACTGGCTGCAACATCACTGCGCTCTTCCCGTGCGCATTGCCGGCGCTGGCCAGCCCCTCACTGCCGGCACCGTTTGGATCGCCGGCACTAACGATCACCTGATCTATGAAGAACGCGAGGGGGCAAACGGCGCGAAGACCGGCTTTCTCAACTATACGACGGAGCCCCGCGAGACTGCCTATCGCCCCTCCGTGGACGTCCTCTTCGCCAGCCTCGCCAAGCCGCATCGCGGACAACGCATTGGCGTCTTGCTGACCGGCATGGGACGAGACGGCGCAGAGGGACTTCTCGCGCTGCGCGATGCCGGAGGTTTCACCATTGCGCAGGACGCTGCCACCTCGGTCGTCTACGGCATGCCGAGGGCCGCCGCCGAACTGAAGGCCGCCGCCGAAATTCTTCCTCTCGAATCCATCGGGCCGCGTATCCACCATAAGATTCTCCACAGCGCTCAGTCCGATGGATTGAGCGTCACTCACCCGCGACACTGACACAGTCGCTCCGACACAAGTTTGGTTGCCCCCAATGACGACACTCGTGCCTTCCCCCATCGCCCTCACCGAGCACAACATCAAGGTGCTGCTAGTCGATGATCAGCGTATTGTCGGAGAGACCATCCGCCGCATGCTGCTCGATATTCCCGGGCTCGAATTCCACTTCTGCTCTGATCCAGCGATTGCCCTCGCAGAAGCCAGTCGTTTCCAAGCAACGGTCATCCTGCAAGACCTGATCATGCCGGGTGTCGACGGCATTGACATGGTGCGTTCCTTCCGTGCTCAGTCCGCGACCGCCAATACTCCGCTCATCGTCCTCTCCTCCAAAGAGGAACCGACGATCAAAGCCGAGGCTTTCGCCGCCGGTGCGAATGACTATCTCGTCAAGCTTCCGAATAAGCTCGAGCTTGTCGCTCGCATCCGTTACCACTCCGCGGCCTATATCCACCGCCTGCAGCGCGACGAGGCATTCAAAGTTCTCGAAGCACAGCAGTGCCTTATTGCGCAGGAACTCGCGGATGCCGCCGCCTACGTCCGTTCTCTGCTGCCTGCACCGATGGCCGCCAATAGCCCCATTCCCGCTGACTGGCGCTTCATCTCCTCGTCATCACTCGGTGGCGATTCCTTCGGCTACCATTGGCTTGGCCCCCACGAACTCGCGATCTATCTGCTCGATGTTTGTGGTCATGGCGTGGGCTCCGCGCTCCTGTCCGTCTCCGCCATCAACACCATCCGCAACCGCTCCTTGCCGGATACGGATTTCAGCGTCCCTTCGCAGGTGCTTGCCGGCCTCAACCGTGCCTACCCGATGTCCGCGCACGACGGTAAATATTTCACGATGTGGTACGGAGTCTTCAACATCGAGACCCGCCAACTCACGCTCTCATCAGGCGGCCACCCACCAGCGATCGCGATCGCACCCGACGGAACGGCAACCCACCTAGGCTCGAACGGCATCATGCTCGGCGCCGTTGTGTCGGCCACGTACGAGGACGTCACGACCACGATCGCGCCGCACTCGAAGCTCTTTGTCTATAGCGACGGGTGCTATGAGGTCTCGAATGCGAAAGACGTCATGATGACCATCAAAGACTTTTCCGGCATCCTCGGTTTTGCGGCATTCCAACCCGACACGCTCGATCGCATCGTCACCGCGGTTCAACAGTGGCAACAAGGACGTTCGTACTTCGAAGACGATTTCTCGCTGCTCGAATTGCAACTCTAGATCTCGTGTGCGTCCTCCCGAATCCAGAGCGCGAGCTGTCGCAGCAGCCATATATTGCGCTCGAATAAGGTCGTCGCATAGTGCTGCGCGGCGATGTTGCCGACATCCTGGCCTTCACTCAAACTCAATCGAGCGCGCAGCTTCTCCATCATTCCGCCCCGATCCTCGGTCAATTGCATCAGCAGGTTCACATCGCTCTCGTCCTTGGTCTGCAATGCGTCCATCGCAGTGAGCACAATCGTATCCAGTCCCTCCACCAAGCGACTTGCAATCCCCGGTCGGGTCTCCTGCCCTTGTAGGGTCTCGGAGAAAAGAAACATATTTTCTTCAAGCGCTCGCAAGGTTTCTCCTTTCCTCTGGAACGAGATCACCTGCGCAGCCAAGTCTGTGGCGATCGGCAGCCGTAGGAGCGCTTCGAGGAACTCCGCGATTTGCTCGCTCAATTCGCCGGCCGCTTTATGCAAGGACTTCAAGGGAATCGTTTTGTCCTCTCGCGCCGCCTCCATGTATTTGGGCAGAACACGGATCATCCGCATCTGCTCAAGAGCCACCAGGTTAAGGGCCGTCTCCGGCGAATGCAGCGCCTCCACTTGCAGATACATCGGCCGCGAAAGGTCCTGCTCCGGTGTGGGCGGGCATATCTTTACCAGCCAAGCCGGCATCCAGCGTAAATTAGCAATTGAAAGCGCAGCAATCGCCAGGTTGAACACCAAGTACATGTATGCGATACGCCCGGCGCTTGAGGGACTCATCCGATGCAGCAGTGCCAGTAACAAGGGCACCCCGGTATAGCGCTCGATCATCAGCAGACTCGCCAACAACACTGCGGCGCCGACATTGCCCAGCATCTGATAGGTGGCGATCTGGCGCGGCAGCCCGCGAAGATTGCTCGAAAGCAAGGAGGTTGCTACAGCGGCACCCGCACCAAGCCCGGCGATGGACATCATCGCGGGAAACTCGCCCAGCGTGCCACCCTTGCTGATGGTGATCGTGATGGCGGCGACCGCAGACGAGGAATGGATGCCGGCCCGCAGCAACATGCCGAGAAAAAATGCGGCATCCGGCCAGTAGTCGAAGAACTTGGGGATGCCCGCAAGGCTAGGAGCAGAAGACAATGGCTGAAACACCTGCTTCATCATGTCCAAGCCGAAGAAAACCAGTCCGATCGAAAGTAGCGCCGCAAATCCAGGCCTGAATTTATTGAACAGTTTAAAGGCCAGAATCAGCCCGCTCATGCCAATCAGAAATAGGATCGGTAGATGCAGATCCAATGCGGCGATGAAGACCAACAATGCCGTGCCAATGTTCGAGCAGGCCAACACAAGCAGGGCGCGCTGCAGCGACAAGAGCCCACTCACGGTCATGCCGGCCAAAATGAAGGCAACAACGGAAGCACTCTGCGTCACCGCGCCCATCGCTGCGCCCAACAGTCCCGCGATCAAGGGATGCTGTGTCGCCCGCGCCAGCATCTGCCGGAATCGCTGCCCGCTCAACTGCCTCAAGTTGTCGGAAAGACCGGAGATCCCACTGAAGAAGAAGCTCAGCCCCGCAAGATAAAGAGCAATCAGCTCTACCATCGTCAAAGCGCTCCGTCCCGAACCAGATCAACTCGGGTCATGTCATAAAAAAATAGCGTCTAGTCTAGCGGGAGTGTTTTGTCGTTAGGTTACAGAACTCGTTTTTCTCGAGGGCGGCAAGGGGATTCGCGATGCGGGGACGCCTGGTGCTTGATCTAGGTCCGCCGCTGCGCCGATTCGCCACAATCGCCGCTTCGTAGGATACTTGGGGTCCCCTCAACCAAGGGATTTCTTGGCAAGTTAAGGCATACGCCTGGCGACCCAAGTCCACCCCGTACCATTGACGTTTGCTGCAGTCCCCTGCATGGCGTCTGGTTTATCGAGAGTGCCTAAATAGACCGCGTAGTTGCCGTTAAAGGCAATTCTCACTTCCTGACCGTTCTGTTCCCACCGGCCGGCTGTCGATGACCCGTCGTCCACCTTTCCATCCGGCATCAGCTTCACGCGCTGTTCTGACACGTGACCGTTGATGGTGTCGGTCATTATCCATTGGGTCCCCGCAAGCATTGAAGCTGGTGAGGCGCTCCGCGACGCATCCGAGGTAGCCCGCAAAGGCGTTTTAAACCGCTCGGGCAATCCCGGCGGCGGGCCGACCGAAATCTTCACCGTAACCGTCTTCTGCGCTAACTCGATGATTTGATCGGCCGTCATGCCGTCGAGCTTCTTGATATCAAGTTTGACGATTCCTTCAGCTGGCATGTCCTTGAGCGACTGAAGCCCCGCAAATGGCAGCGTCATGATCGCCGAATTCAACTTTGCCAACTCGCTTGGCGCGAGTTCGTGCTTCATCGAATCTAGTGAGGCGTTGAAAGTATCCTCGGTGGTTGCATCGATCCGCGTCTGCGCCACGACTTGACCGACAAACATGGCCGCTAACAATACAAATACGAGTCGCGTCATAAACTTCCTCCTTGAATGACAATGAAACGGCGCACCAGCGGTTTGAATGTATCTCTTTCCGAGAAGCGCTGCTCAATCCTTCCAAAAGTTTTTGAATCTCTCCGGGCTGAGTTCAGTGTATCGCACGGTGTGCGTGATGTTCCGATGCCCGAGGTACTGCTGGATCGAGCGCGTATCGTGGCCTTCGTTCGCGAGCTTGTAGCCAGCCGAGTGGCGCAGCATGTGCGGATGGATAGGGAAGGGGAGGACGGCGATCTCGCCGGCGCGCGCGATCAGCTTCCGGGCCGTCGCCGGCGTCATCGGTCCGCCGCGCTCGGTCACGAACAGATAGGGTGAGTCGGGGTTGTAGCCGTGCCGCAGCTCCCGGAGCGCGCGCAGCTCGACGCCGCGGATCGGGTGGGTCGAGGCCAGGCCGTTCTTGAGTCTCGAGACATGCACGACGCCTGCCTTGAGGTCGATCTGCTCCCAGCGCAGGGTGACGAGCTCCGACACCCGCAGACGGTGACGGTACGCCAAGAGCATGAGCGTCCGATCGCGCGTACCGTGGCGGCCCACCTTGCCGGAGGCCTGCAGGAGGTTCTCGACCTCCGTCGGGGTTAGGTATTCACGGGTGCGCCGATCCAGATTGGAGGTTCGGCGAGGGGGGATCCGGGAGGAGGGGGCCGCTCGAGATCTCGCCTCAGAGGCGTTGCTAGTGCGCCCCTGGACGCGAACTTTCCCATTAACGAGGGAAAGATCGTTGAACATCACAACTGCCTGGCGAAGGTAGGGCAACGGCGACGCCGATCAGGGCGATGTAATGGGGGCGGTGTGAACGACTTGCCCATCGTTTCCGAGCCAGACCAGGTAATAGCGTGGAAGCATTGGCGCTACAGTCTCGTAGTACCCTAGCTCCTTTCCACACTGGGGCGGCAAGCCGGTCGGCATTTTCGCACCGCAACGGCCTTTCCAGGTTGGTTCACCCATGAGATGCACCACTTCAGCACGGGACATTCCCAGTGCTACCTTTCCGAAGTGGGCTTCCAGAATATGGTCTCGGGCCGCGCACCAGGAGACGGCGAACACGGGAACCAGCAGGGTAATGCTACGAGTAACGGCGCGCCGTAGATCTATCATTAGTACTCTAGCAAAGTAGGGTGGGCGTCGCTACCAGAGCCGAGTCTCAGAGTGACCATTTCCAGCGGTGCGGATCGCGTTCCAGGAAGCTGCCATTGAGGTCGTTCATCGAGCGGCATTCTCCCGCGCGACTCGCGCCAGGGTGCGGCGGCGCGCTTCATGGTTCGCCGGCCCCCGGCACGGACGCGAAAGCAGGCTTGAAATAATTCTCAGGGAGGTAAAGAGCGATGAGGCGAGAAGTGGAGCGGTGGATTGCACTGTTTGTTGTATGCGCATTCATTCCGGGGTGCCTGTTGAATTCCGTGCATTCGATCGGCAGAGCGCCGCGGATGAAACCAGACAACGCTCACGCATTTGTGGTGATCGGGATTGGTCTTGATGTGGCGTGGCCATATTCAGAGTTCCCACTAACTTTCCCTGAGTACTCGGTCCAGAAACAGCAGATAACTGGAAATTGCTTCCACTACAATCGCATCGAGGCGACCGTCCCATCCACTCCAGCCGAGGTGAGGTACTTCGCGTTTGAAGTTCCAGCGAATGTTTATGTATATCTGGGGCTTCTGGATCTCGTTGACGCTCATCGAACGCCATCCTCAATAGGGCACGCTTTCATGGCGCCGCCGGGATCCACGGTTTATTTCGGGGACTATGTACTCGTCGGTGATAAGACAGCGGAATTTAGGCGAGATATCAATGCAGCGCGGGCCGCGACAAGAGATCTTCTTCCCCGTGACACCGTATTAGAACTTGCGGAGCCGACCACAGCGCCGGGCGCCCGGATGTTCATCTGTACGCCGTAATCGATGCAGGTAATGATTCGTGCGACAGCCACGGCTTTTATTCGGATCTTAGCGTGCTGAGAAATCCCTTTATTGAGGTGACCCCAAGGAGTTCCGCGATAACGCTATCGATGAAGCCGAAGCCTACCGGATGCGTGACGCGGCGGCTCGCGCTGCGCCGGTGCTTGGTGAACGAACCCATCAGATTCGTAGAGGCGAATTGCCGGCGATAGTGCGCTATTTGTTTCAAGGAAGAGCTCGCTGTGCCCGTTTGCCATATGGGTCAGAAACCGACCTTTAATTATCACATTCATGATATATAAATACTGGAGCGTTTCGAGTTCAGGGCCGTACGGTAATAGGTACTATGACAATCCCGCCGCCGAACAAGCCATCCGCCACTCGCACCCAACACCCGCGTATTGCCTTGCCGACAATCGCCTCACCACGATTAAGGGCCGCTCGAGGTCTATACCGTTCACAGCGGGCAATCCACACGATTGGTTACCTGCCAGTCGTTGCCATTTTCCTTAGTATTCTGCTCGCCGCACCGTCGATTGCTTGCGTTCCAATGCCAAACGTCGATCTGCGGCAGCTTGACTCATTCCGAAGAAAGGACCCCGAGAAGGCAATCGCGATCGCGACGCAACGTCTTCGGGAATTGGGCGCCGCGCCCTCGCTGGATCGGGCGCAGCTCTATTCGATCATCGCCTTTGCTCGAGGCAACGAGAATCGTACGGCCGACGCCCGTGCAGCACTCGAGAGCGCACGTCAAGAGCTCAGTCTCTTGCCGCGCAATGCCGCATCGCACGTATTGGAATTGATATTCGCTGAAATCGAATACGGGGCGGATGACACGCAAGCCGAGTACGAGCGTGGCCTGCAGCAACTCGACGCCATTCTGCCGACCACCCAACCGGGCACCAAAGAGCGGGCATGCTTGCTCAAGGTGCGCGCCGCCTTCCAATTCCATCTCGAAAAGACGGATCTCGCAGTTGCGGATGCCTTGACGGCGTATCGGCTTGCCAAGGCGAATCAGTGGGACGACATCGCCACATTTTCCGCATTAGAACTAGCGGATGCCTACCGTCGGGCGGGGCTCTGGGCCGCGGCTACACAAATGATCGACGAGACGACGCAGTATCTGCAGCGCCACGACCTCACGTACTGGCTTGCCATGGCTGAGTTCGGCACTGGAGCGATTGAGGCCGGTAAAGGTCATTGGCAGACCGCGTTTGAGGCATTTGATCGTACGGTTGACCTGCAAACGCAGCTTGGTGATCATTTGGGCATCGGAATCGCCGGTATCTTTCTATGCGACCGACTACTCGATGCGGGACGAATTACGGATGCCGAGGCGCGTTGCCCACAAAGCGCAGAAATCTTCGTTAACGCCAAGCGCTATGATTTGGTGACTCGACTCGCATTCGCCAGAGCCCGTATCGCACTTGCGAAAGGCAGGTATCGACAAGCGCTTGCCACGTTTGACGATATTGCAAAGAATCACCTTGACGCCTTGTCTGCGGCCATGCTCCCGGGGTTTTATCAGGACCGCGCTAGTGCTCTTGCTCACTTCGGCCGGGACCGCGAAGCACGTATTGATCTTGAGCGCTCGATCGCCGATCGGCGCAATCTCAACGAGGCGGCGCATGTGCGCGCCGCCGCGGTTTTGGCGGGCGTTCAGAATTCAGATGCATTGCAAGCGACAAATGAACGACTCGAGCGTGAGAACCGATACCGACAATCGCAGCAGCGTCTCGCGGCTGGCGTGGCGCTCGGCGCACTGATTGCGAGCGCCTTATTGGCATTTCTATTGCGCACTCAGATTCGGCTCCGCCGTGAAATTACCCGGCAATCATCACTTCTGACCACTTTGACTTCGAATCTATCGGACACGGTGCTTTTGGTCGACAGCAATCTTCGGGTGCAGTTTGCCAATCGCTCGCTTCGTGCCGGCTCAATGCTACCCTCCGGAGGGCTACTCGCGGACGCAGTTCCTACCGGTGATTCGAGCCAATTTACCAATGCCGTCAATGCGGTCGTGAGCAGTCGGCAACCCTCTGAGTTCTATGCCAGCTGGCGCGGTATGGACGGCGTAATGCGGCACTACGAGCAGCGCGCGACCCCTGTGCTTGATGGAGACACGTTGGTCGGTGTGACGGTCCGTTCCACTGATGTGACGGCGCGGCGCGATCTTGACACTGCGTTGCGACTCCAGGCGCGCATTCTCGATACCATGAACGACGGTGTCCTGGTCTTGAACGAACGCGGTCGCATCAAAGTCGCAAACGCCGCGATGCACGCTATTCTAGGCGCGCCGGTGGGTGAACTAATCGGGAGTTCGATACAGGCGCGCTTTGCCGATGAGCGCGCCACCGAGGAAATGATCACGCTGATGTCAGGTGGGCACTTGCGTAACGGAGAATTGGCGCTCATTCGGAACGACGCCTTGGTTTGTCTACTTGCTATTACAACCGCGACGCTGGAGGTTGAGGATGAGCGGGTATTCGTTTGGGCCTGCCGAGATATAACCTGGCAACGTCGCGTGGAGCATGCGTTGCTGAGCACATTCGGACGGGATGCGACTTGCGCAGCCGTATTGCTGCAGGAGGGTCTTGCGCAAGAATTAGTGGGCGTTTCGCTGTTTCTTCGCAGCACCATCCGGCAATTGCAGAGCGATAAGGTTGCCAATTCGATTAGGGCCGCCACGGAGCATCTGACGACGGCTATTCACACGGCACAGGATCTCGCTCAACTCATGTCGCCAATGACACCCATTCGCGGGTCGGTTGGCGACGGCCTCGGCGCCCTTTGCGAGGAGTCCAGCATAAGACTGGGCATACCCGTGGAATATGACGAGATATCGTCTCCATTCGAGATGAGCACTGCGACCGGCGACCAAATTTATCGAATTGCCGAGGAGGCGCTTGCGACCGCGGGTCGTGCTCCTGGCTGCAAGCAAATTCGCGTCGCGGTTTCCGCGTCCGACGCCGACTTAAGAATTGATATCCGATGGTCGATCACACACAAGGCGGAGGCGGATAAGCTGGCGTTTGTTCGCGATCTTGAATTCGACCTAATCGCGTACCGTGCGCGTCTATTGGGGGGCACAAGTGACCACGGGCTGTGGGAGGGCGGCGAGTTCGTTGTCGTACGCATTCCGGCATCAGCTGAACGGTCGGGTATCGACAGCGAGACTTCCCCCCTTGATTAAACCCCGCCGAATTTCATTTATTACCGATATCCTCGGCTGCGAACGTGAAGACCAAGCGACGCCTGCCTCCGCGATTCAGGCAACGGTTCGTGGCGCATAGCCGCCCATACAAGATGTGGACGTCCGACTTCCGTGCGGATGCCGTGTAGAGCGGCCGATCGTCGCTGCGTCGGAGCTGACCGCAACGGGCGAGCAGATCGGCCGACAGAGCGAATATCACCCGATCGGGTGATGGCCACTCACTAGTGTTATCGCCAGAGTTAAGCGTAAGGTAATCACCGACAGCGCTGCATCTACATGATCGATACGTTGCCAATGCCAAGGAGGAATGGGCCAATGGTGGAAAGGCTAGAATTGCTAGCTGGCAAGCTCGAACCGCCAAGCCAGCGTATCGTCATGGTGACCCGTACCGCTTTGCTGGATCGATTGGCGAAGTGGCACGACAACGCGCTCACTCTGATCCTCTCCCCCGCAGGATTTGGCAAGACCACTCTGCTAACACAATGGTGGCAGCAGCTCGAACGCAACGCACAGCAAATGGTCGCGTGGCTGAGCCTGGAGGAGGACGACACTGAGCCGACGAGCCTGGTCGCCCATGTCATCCTGTCGTTGCAGCGCGCGGGTCTCGATGTCGGCGAACTGAAGACTGTTGCGGAACACGGGTTGCTGGAGACATCCGCCAAGACTACTTTACTGAATTTGATCGGTCGGATCCTCTGCGCCGACAAACCCGTTGTGCTGATACTCGATGATTTCCATCGTGCCCAGTGCCCGGCGACCGATGAAATCATCGAGACGCTGCTGCGTCTCGGATCGCGCAATCTCCATGTTGTCGTGAGCTCCCGCGATCGGCCAAGAATTCAGGTGTCCGCCCTTGCCGCGCGCAACCTAGTACAAACGCTGTGCGCAACGGATCTGATCCTATCGAGCGCTGAATCGGCCACGATGTTTCAAGGCCTTATCGATCACGAGGGGCATTCCGCCCTTTATGCGCGCACTGAGGGCTGGGCCGCCGTCTCGCAGCTAATGCGTATCTGGATGGAGCGCCATTCAAATCGCGAACCGCCGATGCCCGATTTTATCGGTCCTAACGAAGAGATCGCTAGCTACTTGAGCGAACAATTACTCCAGGAACTCCCGGAAGAGCTGCAAGGCCTGCTGATGGATGCCGCTATTGTCGATCACTTCTGCGCTGCCCTGGTTGATGAAGTACGCAATCAGGATAATAGCGCAGCGCTGCTCGATCGATTGACGCATCTCGATGCCGTTCTTATCCCGCTCGATCGAGACCGCAAATGGCTGCGGTTTCATGCGCTCTTTGGCGATTTCCTGCGGCATCGACTACAGAGGCTCGACGCCACCAGAGTGCACGTCTTGCACCTGCGGGCATCCGCCTGGCTGAGCCGTCACGGTAACCTCCTAGGTGCCGTCCGGCATGCCCTCCGCGGCAATGATTATGAGCTCGCGGTCCAACTGATCGATCGCGCGGGCAGTTGGCATCTGATCATGACCCAGGGAATCGGGTTTGTGACCAATTTGCTAGCGCTCTTTCCCGAGGCGATCGTCGAACAGCAACCACTGCTGCTCGCATTGCAAGCTTACCTGGATCTCAAGCACGGCGACTGGCCGGCCGCCGGTCGTCATCTCGCGAGGATTCGCAAGCACCATCGCCCATTGGGAGCAAGCGAACTGCGCGCCTATACGATCGTCCAGGCGTTGTTCGATCACTATCTCGATGAGGAGCGAAACCGCGAGCAGTTGCGTCATCTGGAGCAATTTAATACAACATTGGATCCAGACGACCACATTACAGTAGGTACCTCGCAGGTGATCTGTGCGGATTGCGCAATCTCGACGGCCGACCTGCCTGCCGCGGAGCGTTACAGTCGCGAAGCGCTCAAGAATATGCGCACAGCTGACTGCGTCGTCGGAACGACTTACTGCCTGTTCCATTTGGCGACGACGCAGTACTACCTCGGCAAATGGCACGCCACTGAAAGTCTTGTGCGCGAATCCTTGCGCCTTGCCGAGGCCAACCTAGGCAAAGATACCCTCCTCAAGGCAGTTGCGAATTGCCTGCTGGCGCGCCTACTCTATGATCGCAATGAACTCGTCGAGGCGAATGCGCTGATCGATGGCTCTCTGGATGTTATCGAACGTCAAGACGGCTGGTTCTACGTTCTGTTATTGGCTTACGAAACGATGGTGCGGATCGCCTTCAACGGAGGAGGGCACGAAGCCGGATTGAAGGCCCTACGCCGTGCTAGAAACTACGCTGAAGAATGGAACCTCCCGGAGCTCGCCCACTTATTGGACGCTTGGCAACTCGAGTACGATTCGAACTCGGCCGCCGCCCGCGTCGCTTATGATGATGGAACGCGGGCAATTGAGACATCGGGCGAGAGTCATCGCGCCTCGCATTGGCGCGCGCGGTACGCATGGACCGTCACATATATTCGTCAAGCCCTCGCATACGGGCATTATTCACGGGCATTACAATTGGCCCGCGGTGAACTAAAAGTATGTGAACTGCAGTTCCGCCGACCACATGCAGCAATGCTCGATGGGCTGATGGCGGTTGCCTTGAAGTGGCAGGGGCAATCGGAGCTCGCCACGGAGCATTTTTGCCGAGCTGTCGAGTTCGCTGAATCCACCAATGCAACACGTTTATTCTTCGATCTGGGGCCGATAGCTAAATCGCTCATCGAAGACGCGTTGAGCGATCAAAATCAACTACCGACAGAAAGCGCGCAACTTACCTTTCTTAAGCGAGTTCAGCGGGAACTCAGCGCAGGATCCGGGGCCGCACAGACCCGGATCAGTAACCGACAGACTGAAGTGCTGCGGGAACTGTGTCGAGGGCGCTCTAATAAGGAGATTGGCAGAACCTTGGGCTTGTCGGAAAATACCGTGAAGTTTCACGTGAGGCATATTTACCGAAAGCTGAAAGTCAACTCGCGCGTGGCGGCGCTATCGGCGGCACGACGTTTATCGTTACGTTTCGAGGTCGATTAGCAAGTATTCCTGTTGCGGTATGCGGGGTTTCTGCGCAAAGCGAGGACCTGGTCGATAAAGCCGCCTACGAGCGCAATCGCGACCTGCTGCAATCGGAACCGACATTGAAAGAGTCATTCGGTCGTCGATTGATCTTGACAATTACCGCACTGGTGATCGGTGCGTCTATTCAGTTTGCGAATGGACAAACTGCGACGGAAATTGGCAATCTTCCGAGCGACGTCAGGGCGGCAATGGTCAACGTCTTTCCGTTCATCGCAATTCCCTCATAGGGGTCGCCTTTGATCTAGCGCCCCAGTCTTCATTGGACGATTCACTTTCGCCTGTTTCCCCAAACAACCGCATGTCAGGCGCCTTTCGCCCAATGGTCGGTCTGCACACCTCGTTGGGTCTCCACCCATATCTCCCCTTACTGACTATTTCATGGCGTCCGCATTGAGGACCGAATTGCTGTGAACGGCGTCGGCAATACCCGGTCGCCGGACGCTCAGTTGCGAATCAAAGAATCTCAGCGCAAACCCTGCGATGCATTCGTAAAGCTCGGCTCGATCCACTCAGGGCGCATCGAGACAGGCCGCGGGAAAATCATCTCGGCCGCATTGATCTCGCTCATTGTCCATAATCGCATGTCCAAAACTAAGGCGATCACACAGAGCTGCGGCAAGGCACCGAGTATTCGGCGAGCCCTGCGGGATGCCCCGGTCGTTCGGCGCGAACGCGCGTACGTCATGTGTCGTACTCCGTTCATATCTTGGGTTTGATATCGCGCTCGACAAACGCGCCGTGCGTCGTCGCGAGGCCCAATTAGCCGCTGAAGTGATACGCGCCGCACTACACTGCCACGCGATGCGGTGGGAGAGACGCCGAGAGGACCACGTGGATTAAAGGGTCGGACGCACCGGCTTCGATAGCCATTCTGAGAACTCAATGAATCCCGAGTTTGTAGACAGTTCCGACATTGCTAGTGCCCCCGTAGGCAGTCGTCGCATATAAATTGCCGTCACTGGCCTGAATCATTCCAGAAAACGGAGTTGCACCATCGGGTTCCCCTGCAAAGGAATACAAGAGGTTCTCGACTCCGGCGGGTGTGATCTTGAAAATCGTTCCGCTGTTGTTCCCGCCGCCCTCAGTGGTCGTCCCATAGAGACTGCCGTCAGCGGTCTGCAATAGCGGGGCGAACGGCACAGTGCCGTCGCCGTTGCCGCCGAATGAGTAGACCACCGACTCAATTCCGGCCGGTGTCAACTTGAATACTGTACCGAGATTATTGGCGCCACCTGACTGGGTCGTTCCGTAAAAGTTGCCGTCAATACCCAGAATTAGACCACCTCCAGGATAGGCGCCATCGCTACCGCCGGTAAACGTGTAGAGAACTGTTTCCGCGCCCGCTGCGGTTACCATAAAGACAATGCCGGCACCGTCCGCACCGCCCAAGGTTGTCGTGCCGTAGAAGTTACCATCGCTGCCTTGAATCAGCGACCCGACAGGACTGCGACCATCGCTCGAACCCGCAAAGGAATACAGCACCGTCTCGATGCCGGTCGGCGTCAGTTTGAATACCGTGCCTTGGCCGCTCGTTCCGCCATACCCGGTTGTCCCGTAGAAATTCCCATCATCACCCTGAATCAATGCGGCAACAGGGTTCGCACCATCGTTACCGCCAGAGAAAGAATACAAAAGTGACTCAGCTCCCGCTGGCGTCACCTTGAATACTGCCCCGGCTCCGTTGGCACCCCCGCTGCGCGCCGTGCCATAGAAATTTCCGTCGCTGGCTTGAAGCAGCGATGTATTAGGGTTCATCGCGTCAGGGGCACGACCGAACGAATACAATATGGTCTGGACGCCGGACGGCGTCAGCTTGTAGACCGTACCCAACCCCGTCGCACCACCCTCATTTGTTGTTCCATAAAAATTGCCATCGCTGCCCTGAATCACGCCAGAATATACAGGCTGATAGCCATTGCTCCCGGCATCCGTAAACGAATAGACAATGCTCACGCTAGGCAAGATGACCCCTAGCGTCACAGAAGGCGAGATGACGCTACCCGACGCCGCAGTGATCTGCGTCGATCCGGCAACCAGCGGCGTGACTACGCCATTGGATCCGCTCGCATTGCTGATCGTCGCCACCGAGGTATTGGATGATGTCCAGGTTGCGACTGCTGTGAGGTTCTGCGTTGAGTTGTCCGTATAGGTGCCGGTCGCCGTAAGTTGCAGCGTGTCACCGACCATCACGCTTGGTGTGGCCGGCGTGATCGAGATCGAGAGCAAGGTGGCGGGAGTCACGGTCAGCGTAGCCGGTGTGGAAATGACGCCACCGATCTGTGCCGTTATATCAGCCTGGCCAGCTTGTAGGCTCGACGCGCGACCAATGGAACCACTCGCGTTGCTGATTGACGCAATGGTAGGATTCGAACTGGTCCAGGTTACCGATGCCGTAAGATCCTGCGTGCTCTCGTCGCTAAAAGTGCCCGTGGCCGTAAACTGCTGGACCGTCCCAGCGGCGATGCTCGCAGTTGCGGGAGTGATCGCGATGGATACCAGGGTCGCGGGCGTGACGGCTAAGGTAACAGCGGGCGAGACAACCCCCTGTAAAGCGGCGGTGACGGAGCTATTGCCAGGCGCCAAACCAGTTGCAAGTCCGGCGGTGCCCGTCGGGTTATTGAAGATCGCCACCGCGGGAGTCGAGGAGACCCACTTCACGGAACTCGTCAGGTTCTGTGTACTCTTGTCGCTATAAGTCCCGGTGGCCACGAATTGTTGCGTCGTCCCTGCAGCGATGCTTGGGGTTACTGGGGTCACTGCGATCGACGCGAGCGTGGCCGGCGTCACCGTCAAGGTCACCGCAGGCGAAGAGATGCCATTTAGCGTCGCGCTGATCGAGGTGCTGCCCGCAAGCAACGTCGTCGCAATGCCCGAGGAAGCCGCCGAATTGCTAATCGAAGCGACCGACGGACGCGAAGAAATCCAGGTCACGAGAGCAGTCAGATCGTGCTTGGAATTATCCGTATAGACGCCAGTCGCCGTAAACTGTTCGACACTACCCGCTGCGAGACTCGGCATCGCGGGTGTTACGCCAATTGCCACAAGCGTCGCGGCTGTCACTGTCAAGGTCGCGCTGCCAGAGACCCCCCCGAGGGTTGCCGTCAGGGTCGTGGATCCCGGCGTGAGCGCGCTCGCAAGGCCCGAGACACTGATCGTAGCAGCCTGTGCGTTTGAGGAAGTCCACGTCGCTGTAAGCGTGACATCTTGCTTTGAGCCATCGCTGTACAAGGCCGTTGCTGCCAGCTGATCGGTCACGCCTGCTGCAACGTTCAGCGTGGCGGGCGTCACCGAGATCGAGGTGAGCTTGGGGTAGACCGGAATCGCGCTGCCGGATCCGTTGCAGGCCGTCACCCAGGCGATTGCACAGAGCGGCAGCAAGGCACCGAGAATCCGGCAAGTCCGGCGCAATGGCCCGGTTATCCGATGCGAAAGCGCGTATGTCATGCGGGAACTCCGTGTATCGATATCGGTGCAGCGCCCATCAACAGCGCGGCGCAATGTTAACGAGACCGATTCGGTATTCGACGTGACTTGCGCCCCAGTTTGGCCTCCACCCAAATGGGTAGTAGATGCTCCCGGTAACCCACCTAACGCGCGTAATGTCTTGGCGAGGTCTTGGCAGTTCGGCGCATCGCGGCGACGTAGGACGCCTTCATGGTGCTTCGTTGATGTCTGAGACGTCCGTTGAAAAACAATTTTGTTTGCAACTTACGGCGAAGCGGCGACGCAGTCTCACGACTAGAACAGGTCATGAGTCGGCACTCCGCCACGAATTACGCCCTTAGTGGTGAGCTGCGTGGCGATCGCTGGTCTTTGCTATTTGATTTCCCGATAAAGAACATTCCGTTGTTTCACGTATCCAGTGAACCCGAACCGGACCGTGGTCCGACTTTGGCCGCGCTTGCCTAAAGGCGCTAGAAGCGAACTAACTTCGATTTCGAGCTCTTTCCCGGCTATTGCTCTGTACGCCCAGAGGCGCGTTCTTGCTACGATATACCTCCGGCGCCGGTAATCTTAAAGCCTAGGCCCACACTTCCGGAGATCGCAACGGTGTCTATCTGTTCTGGCACTTCCGAGGCCATTCCTTTGGTCGATCTTGGATCCTACCTTGCCGGCGAACAAGGCGCTCTCGAAGCGACCGCAACCGAACTTCGCCGAATTTGCGAGACGATTGGATTTCTCGTCATCAGCAACCACGGGGTCGATCCGGGATTGATGCGCGACGCATTCGCCGCAGCGGAACTTTTCCATGCGCAGCCCTTAGCTGCAAAAATGGCGATCGCGCTCAACGATAGCATGCAAGGTTACATGCCCTACAAATCGAGCGTCGTACGCGCTAACGCGCTGAGCGACGTGGCACAGGCGAACGCATTATCCGAGCCACAAAAGCCGAATGAGAATGAAGCGTTCCTTGTCCTGTCAGAGCGGGATCCCCGGCGCAGTGCTAATCGCTGGCCAGAGGGCCTTCCCGAATTTCCTACTGTGGTCATGCGTTGCTTTGCGGCACTCGAACACCTGGCGAAGCGGATGCTGCCGCTATACGCGAGAGCCCTCAACCTCGCCCCGGATTACTTCGAACCATTTTTCGACCCGCCCTACAGTGTGCTACGGCTAACTCATTATCCGTCGGTAAGCTACGGACCGGGCGAGTACGGTCTCGCACCGCACACAGATTCTACATTCATTACTCTCCTCGCCCAGAATCCCGTGCCGGGCTTGCAGATCCTCACGAAGGATCGCGAATGGATCGATGCTCCGGTCATTCCCAATACCTTTATTGTCAACACAGGTAACATACTCAAGCAGTGGACTAATGGCCGATTCCTTTCCACGCCTCATCGTGCCTCGAATAGGGAGCCCCGTTCACGTTTTGCGATCCCGTTTTTCTTCCACCCCAACGAAGACACTTCGATCGAACCGCTTTCCAGTTGCGTCAGCTCGAGCAATCCGCCGCGCTTCCCTGCGCAGACCGTTGGCGAGTACATGGCGGCATTCCGTAGCAGTAACTACGATCATTTCCGCAATACGGCCTCGGCGTGAGAGTCGTGATTACGGCGAGAACGCCAAGTTTCGCGGACAGAAAGGGTGCGGAGTGCACCGATGGGTCCGCACCAATTGGTATACCCGACCTGTCTGCACTCACGATGAACAGCAGGCCGTCTTCGTTATCGAGCAGCTCTGCAGTCTTTTCTTCGAGCATTGGCTGGTTGGTTGGAGGATTGACTATAACTACCCCCGGCTCCTTAGCGGGCTCTCGGCCCCTTCTTATTGAACTCGTCGATGTCCACTCGCAGTCACACGTAACAGCTTCTGAAAGAACTTCGCGACGGCGACTCCGTTGCGCTTGCCACCCCTGTCGGGGCGGACGATTCAACTTGCGTTTACCAATCGGTAACAACCGAGTAGCTTAGTCGCGAACAGAGCGCACAACCTGAACCCATTCTCAGCGATCCGCCAAATGCATTCAGCTCAAAAGACGGCAGGCATTGTGCGCGCCCTCTATCTGCTCGGTGCAGCCAGTGCCGGCGTCCCGCTCATCAATGTACACGTTGCTCGGATCGTCGATGGAAACGCGCAAGCCACCGCTGGCAATATTCGGGCATCCGAATGATCGGTCCGAGACTCCGCATGGTAAGCGAGCTTGTCGGTGCGGCCACCCCGCGCGATATACGCCAATGCTGAATTGGAGAGCACGACGTCGCCCTTGCGACCACGGGATACCCAAGCTCTTCGTGGCGCTCATGGTCGTGATCATTGTGCTCGCGGCGGGCAAAACGGCGGCGGCCGCAAAGATCACCGCGGCGGAACTTCGCGCCTCGACTTGGTTGGGCGGCATTATCGATAACACCGCGTTCGTGCCGAGCGCGCGCGCGGCGCCCGCGCGGGAGCGCTTCTTCGGTACGCTCAAGCTCGCGGAGTCTCGCATGGTATCCGTCCCCGCCAAGATCGCGCCGAAACTCGTGCTCGGCCGGGACCCGCAACTGTTTCCGGCGGTCGATCTCGCTTTCCTCTCGGACGGTGGCGATCTCGTGCCTTTCACCCAAGAGGTGATTCGCTCCGCTTCGATTGATCGCGGCCAAAGCTTCTGGGACATCATCGTTCAGCCAGGACGCGTGTGGTCCGAGCCTGCCGACGGAGGATGGTCGCGCGCCGCCTTTCCTTTCGCCCTCGTCAATTCAATCGAGGGCGAAACGCACAACGGGCTCGCGACCTTCCTCTATCGCGGTTCCCGGGTCTCGAATCTGCGCTTTCAGATCGTTCAGCAAACCGCGCCTTATTATATTGCGACAAACTTCGTTGCCGCCGGGCTGGTGCCCGCCGCACTCGACCCCGCATCGAAGGACCGGATGGTTCAGGCCCGACGAGCCTATGAGGCCGAACTTCGGGATGCCGTACATATCGCAAGCTGGCGAACTCTGTCTGCGCGAGTTGGCCGCGAGAAGCTCGAGGGGTTCGATGGAGCGATGAACGCGTCAGATATCGTGCTTTCCGGCCTGGACTACGGCGATACGTTTTACATCAAACAGTGCCAGAGCGCGGGCGGCCCACTTCCCTGGTGCGACCGAGCGCGCTTCGGAGTGTGGTCCGCGACCAAAGCGCTTGCTAACGCTGCAGCGCTTCTACGTCTTGCTCAGAAATATGGGCCTTGGGTCTTCGACCTCAAGATTCGCGACTACGTGCCTGAATTGGCTACGTCTCCGGGTTGGAACGAGGTGCGCTTCGAAGATGCGATCGACATGGCTACAGGTATCGGTAACGGTTCAACTAAGGTCCATCCGAACGATATCTCCGATGGATACACCGATGATCCCTCCTACGCGACCTGGTACGAAGCGCGTAGCGTGCACGAGAAAATCGCCGCCCTAGTCCGAGATGGACGTGTCTACCCTTGGGGTCCTGGCAAGGTCGCGCGTTATCGCGATCAGGATATGTTCGTTTTGGGCGTCGCGATGGACCGATTGATCAAGTCCAAGGAAGGCGTGTCCGCCGATCTATGGACCATGCTGCGAAAAGAGGTATTCGAGCCTATCGGCATACACGAGGCGCCCACCAACCGGACTATCGAATCGGACGGGACGCCTGGCCAGCCGATGATGGCATACGGCTATTATCCGACTGTCAGCGATCTGGTCCTGATCGCGCGCCTTTACCAAAACGGTGGCAAGCACGGCGATCGGCAAATCTTGTTTGCTCCGCGCGTGCAGGAACTGCTCGCGTGGTCGAGACCTAAGGGTCTTCCGACGGGACAGCGCCTGTTGGGAGGCGAGACGACCTATAGCACTGCATTCTGGGTGGCCCAGTACACGAGTCCGAACGGCTGCCGCGTTTTCTATCCCCGTATGCTTGGCTGGGGAGGCAATCTTGTCGTGCTGATGCCCGGCGGATTGACGGGCGTGCGCCTAGCCAAAAGTGATGAGTCAAAAGATCCCGCTACGGAGGACACCGATGGCATGGCTCGTGTCGCGGATCGCATCGCGTCTTTTTGCCATTGATGCAGGTTGCGCAGCACCCGGATGGCGCTAGTTCGCTCGTTGCCGGGCTTGAGTCGCTGCGCGTGGCTTGAATCAACCCATGCGCTTCCGCACCGCCGCCGCCTGCGCGGGCCTCCCAAGATCATTCGCCTGGTATACCGCTTGCTGGCGGCTCGCAAGATCGATCGTGACGCTGTCGTCGGGCGTCTTCGCCGCTACGCCGTCGCTCGCCGGGTGGTACTCGATGCGCAGTTGCTTGGCACTCACGATGATGCGCAAATACCCATAGTTGGTATCGTCGTAGCTCTCGAATGTGACCGCATCGTCATCCGCGGTCTGAGTCTGCAGGACCTGCGGAACGCGCAAGGCCTGCCCGCTAGTCGCCTGCAGCTTTTGCACGTTATGGCCGCCATTACCGCAGATGATGTACGGTATGACTGTCCCATCGCGACGTTGCCGGGTGTATCGCTGATAGTTATGCGCATGACCGGAGAGGACGGCATGTGGCCAGACACCGGCCGCCTGACAGACCGCGTCCATCTGCTTACGCATCTGCACGCTCGAGGAGTGCTGGCCGCCGATTGCATAGGGCGGATGATGATGGGCAAATAGCAAAGCGCCTGTGTATTGCTCCTTCTTCACCCGCTGCAGTGCCGCCTTCAAGTAGGCGAGCTGCGTGCTGCCGATGCTGGGATTCGCAATAACACCCGGATCTTCGAGCGTATTGCTGTACAGCACGAGGATGCGCACGAAGGGCGCCTCGAACGTGAAGAACACACCGGGCTGAATCTGCGCGGTGCGCGACAATCCTCCGGCCTCCGGTGTCACCACATACCCTTTGGTGGGATCGGCGCAGAAGTTGCGCAGAAACGCGGCGAGACTCGTTGCATGCGCCAAGGGCGAAATCATGCCGTCATGATTCCCGGCAGCCGCTAGCACAGGGGCAGGGTAGTTGCGATACGGCTCGTAGAATTGATCGTAGTAGTATTCAGTCTCGCCGAAGTTGTAGATCACGTCGCCGAGCAACAGTGCAAACTGGGGCACTTCGGCGGCGGTCGCCTCGTTGAAGTCACCGATCATCTTGTCGGTCACCTCGTTCTGCGTCGTGGGTCCGCGCGTGCTACCGCAGTCTCCGGTCGAGTGGAACACGAGTTGGCCGCGCTGCTGAATGGCGCTGACCGCACTGCTGTCATTGCCGAGCACCTCTGCCAAGGTCAATAGCGGTTCGGCACCCTTGCCGCGCGGCGGCGGGAAGGGGAGCGCTTGGATCTTGTGCTCGGCATTGAGAGTGTCGATCTCCTTATAGGCATCCGCATCTGACGGATGTTTGATCTTGAAGATCGTGGGATCTGCGGTGGGTTCTGGTTGTGCAAAAACGGGTGCCGCGAGCTGACGCGGTGCGGGCCGGTTGCTATTGATCCGCTTTCGTTTTGCCATGGCGCTCTCCGGCGAGTTTTCATCAGGGTAATGCAAGTCTGTGACAAGCAAGCTGCTGTTGCCGATCCGTCACAAAACCTAAATACCCCTGTGATTAAGCTTGTTTAACATTTTCCTATGGGGAATCTTAGAAAGTCTTTGACATCCCTGCTGCCCTGCGGCGCGCTCGCAGCCTGCGCCGTGCTGTCATACAGTGCGGCACAGGCCGACACTGTGACGGTCGTACCACCCGGCACGGCGACAAGCCCCGGTATCCTGCCGTACAGCGTGACCTATGTCGACGGCAGCGCGCAGGTCCAAGGCAGCCCGGGCACCGTGGGCGGCGGCATCGACGTGTCGTCTTTGGCCTCTGGCACGTATGCGTATGCGCAGACGTTTAACTCTCCGCTCGCGACCTTCACGCCACCGGGACTCTCAGGCTCCTACGCGTTTTATACAGACTACGTGTTTACCGTCGGTCCGACTCAGGTCGACTCGATCAGTTCGTCGATCAATCTCGGGACATCGCTTGCGGTCAATGGTTTGTCCGCACGCCTGTACTCCTACAGCGCGGGTTCGACGAGCAATACGCTATTGCCGGCCTTTATTCCGAGCGGAACCGTCATCGACGCCTGGAGTAGCCAGGTCAATCTCGCTCCCGGACTCACGGCGAGCGACACGGTCATTGCGCCGACCGTTCTGGACCCTGGCACCTACGTGCTCGAAATCCGCGCCGACTCCGTGGGCACGAGTGGCGGCAGCTACAGCGGCACGCTGAATATCGCGCCGGTTCCGCTGCCGGCGGCCTTGCCCTTATTGCTGTCGGCGACTATTGGCTTAGGCTCCGGGTTTTTCCGAGGCGCACGCAAACAGCGCGCCTAGCGCGAACTCCTAAGGGCTGCTCACTTCTTCGGCGCCGCCGGCGTCTGCGCCGCCTTGATCGCCTGCGCCTGCTTGATCACCGCATTGATGTCATCGGACATCGCCGTCGACGGCGCACCCGGGGATGCGAAGCCGCCACAGCTCAGCAAGGTCACGGTCGTGCCGCTCGACACGTTCAACAGCTGCACGACGTTCGGATCCGCGGCGGCCACGACCTGAGTCTTCGCAAGCGCGGCGACGTCGTCGGGGTTGAGCGCGCCATTGTCGATACGCGCAATATCCTGCCACCACACGAGTTCCACGGCGACGGCGCGGCACGCGGTCACGGGGAAGGTCTTCTTAGGCTGACCATCAGTCAAATACCTGTCCGCAATCGCAAACGGCGCGACGAGCGGCTCCTGCAGGGTCTTACTCGCCAACACCGGTGGCACGGCTGAGACCTTCGGTGGTTTCGCCTCGGTCGGGAGGACCCGATAGAACCAGCCGGTATTGGCCGTCGAGGGAGCAGGGGTGGTCGCGGTGGCCTTGGCCTCAGGAGCGCCCGGCAGCGCATGCCAGCAGCCCGCAACGGGATCCACGCTCGGATAGTCCACGGTCACGGGCAACCAGAGCACGGCTTTCTTGGGTAGGGAAGCAAGATAGGCGCCGACGCCGTCGGGTGTCGGTGGCGCACACAGGACGCTCATCGCCCATGGCTGTTTTTCTTGCCCATCGGCGATGTGCGGCGTCAACCCGGCTGCCCCAACGGCGCCCAGCAGCAATCCGGTCCATGCACCCGCTGGCCCAAAGCTCAAGCCTGCGGTGAACCCGGTCCCGGCGGCGGTCACGATATTGGCGACCTTATTGTTATAGCCAAACGTGACCGATTGAATCAGCAGCGGATCGGTCGCGTCGCTCTTGGGGCTCAGCGTCGTGCCGCCGAGCCAACGCGCGCCGCTGCGTGGCCTTGCAAAATACGCCGCGCTGGGATCCGTGGTCGGCGTCGCGGTGATCGCGATCTTGCCGGTGCAGTCATTATGAAGTTTGCCGGTGCACTCGATCGCCACCGGCGTCGTCGATGCATTGGCGCCCGACGCCGGACTTGCGCTCGCCGACCCGGTCCCCGGTCCTGCGGTGATCACGATGACCGCCTTACGCAAACCGAACGCAAAGGCGCCGGCGGGCGGCGAGGCTGGATTCTCGTTGACCGTGCCGTCGGCCGTGTAGACCTTTTGATAGACGATCCCCGCACAGCCGCTCGTGAGGCCCAGCGCCGAAAGGCCTGCGAGCAGAACGCGGCGCCCGCTCATGCCGAGCGCAAGCAGGTCGATCGATACATGTGGACATCCCCGTGCGCTAGGCGCTTATCGTAAGCCCGACGATAGGCCTCAGGGAACCGGGGCGTCAATAGCGGGTATGGGGGTCCGCCACTGGGTATGCGATAGTGAGGATTCGCGCCCGCAAGGGCGCCAATGCTTGAATCGGGGACACGAAATGAAAGCAGTTTGGAACAATGCCGTGATCGCCGAATCCGAGGACACGGTGGTCGTGGACGGTAACCATTATTTCCCGCTGGCCGCGGTCAATGCGGCGCTGCTCGAGCCGAGTACGCATACGAGCGTGTGTCCCTGGAAGGGCACGGCCAATTACTATTCGCTGAAAGTAGGAGACGCACGGAATCCCAATGCCGTGTGGTACTACGCGGACCCGAAGCCCGCGGCGGCCCAAATAAAGGGTCGCGTGGCCTTTTGGAAAGGCGTGAAGGTCGACTGAATGATTTTGACAAGGAGTTTGCGATGACGCTATCCGATGAATTGAGTAGGCTCGCGGAATTGCATGCGAACGGCAGGCTTTCGGACGAGGAATTTCAACGCGCGAAGGAGCGCCTGCTGAACGGCGGCCCCGCGCCGGTCAGCGATCCGATTGCCTCGGCCGTCAATAGCTTCCGGCTGAGCCGCACCGACCGCTGGTTTGGGGGTGTTTGCGGCGGCATCGCACGATCGACGGGGACCGAGGCTTGGATGTGGCGCCTGCTGTTCGTCGCGCTGTTCGTCTGGGCAGGTGCTGGGCTTTTGGTCTACATCCTGCTCTGGATTTTCGTGCCCAGCGAGTAGACGGGGATCGTCGGCTTATCGATTCGCCAAGGCATCCATATCAGCCTGCATGCGCTCTTTGTATTCGTCGGACCAGTGCGCGCCTGGCTTCTGTTTGAGATTGGCTTGCGGTCGCGCGGGCTGTACCGGTTTCACTTCGGCAGGCGGCGCTTTGCGCGCGCCGGCTTTGAGTTTGAGAGTAGGGCGCGGCGCCGTGGGTGGAGAGGATGAATTCGAATCGCTCATGCGGGCTTCTGTGGCTCCTTGCGGTGACTGAGAGCCTCATTATAGCGAATGTCGCGACTTGCACCTAGAACCATTAACTTAGCAACTTCTTGTCAGTCAATGACGGTTCTTGTAGTCAGTCGTCGATGAGGTGGGCATGCAAGCGTCCGAGATCGGTCAACACCTGGGGTCGGGCGAGCGGCTCTTATGGAGCGGTCGACCGCAACAGGGCTTGCGCTTACAAGCCAGTGACGCCTTCCTGATCCCCTTCAGCCTGCTCTGGTGCGGCTTCGCGATATTCTGGGCGACCAATGTCGCGCGCAGCAAGGCGCCGATCTTCTTCCAGCTCTGGGGCATTCCCTTCGTCGTCGCGGGGCTTTACCTGGTATTCGGCCGCTTCTTCGTGGACGCAACGATCCGCGCCGGCACCGAATATGCGTTGACCAATGAACGCGTCCTGATTCTGAGCGGCTGGCGCAGCCGCCGCACGCGCAGCGTCCTGTTGCGCTCGCTCAGTGAAATCGATCTCAACGAGGACAAGGACGGTCGCGGCACCATCGTCCTGGGGCCGCAAAACGCTAGAAATGCGCGCCTGCCGCCGGGCTGGCCCCGCGGCAGCGAGTCGGCGCCGCCGACGCTCGACTCGATCGAGAACGTGAAAAGCGTCTACGAGCTGATCCGCCGCGCCCAGCGCGAACTCGTGTGACGACCCCCGAGGCGCAGCCCGATAGGACTCAGTGCTCAAGGATGCAGCTTCTGGTACGCCGGCAATTGATCGAACAGATCGGCGCGCGGCTTCTTCGACTTACTATTGCAATAGATCTGCAGCGGCATGCCATTGTGGAGGGCGTCTTGCACGACCGGGATCGCGGGCGCCACCTGGTAGCAATCCTCGGAGACATAGACGGCAGTTCCGCCCGGCACGGGCTCCTCGTCACCGCGATGATGGGCGGGCGGTGGCGCAAAGACGGATTTCGGCGCCTGTTCGGATTTGAACTGGGGGATCGGCGGCGGTGGTTCCTGATGCGCTCGCTCGGCCGCGACGATCTGCACCTCTTGATCCCAGTCCACGCGGCTTCCCGGGGGAGCCGCCGCGGCGGGGACCACGATCAAACTCGAGTCGGACGCTGCTGCGGCCCGCGCGCGAGTCGGCGTCTTGAGCGCAGTCGGCGTCCGGGTCGCGGGTTTCGGGGGTGGTGGCGGCTCGGGTCGCGGTTCGCGTGCAAGAAACACGATCTCGAGCGGCGGTCTCGCCGCAATCCGCCGGGGTGACCAGCGGGAGGCGACCAACAAGGCCGCAATCAGCACGCCATGGAATGCGATGACGAGCAACAGAGTCAGATTCCAACCTCGTCGCGATCCCTGTGACGCATGGTTCGGCAAGCGGTGCTCGCTCCGGAAGCCTTGGGGTTCCACCTAGACTACCAGGCGAGCCCGCGGTTCCCCGAGAACGCGCGGGCACGAAAGGCTATTATGCGGCCGTTCCCGCAAGGGTCGCGGCGGCGAGGAGGGCGGCGACGATGAAGGTTCACTACACAATGCTGGTCTTGGTCTGCTGCGCCGCCGCGGCACTCGCGGACGGGAGCGAGGCCATCTCGGTGACGCCCGCACCCGACGGCAAGTCGACCCAGCTGACCTCGCCGGCAGGGACCCTCGTCGTGCCGCTGCTCGAGGTCCAGGCGCTTGCCGTCTTGAAGTCGCCCAGCGGCGTCCCGAGCGTGCTCGTATCGGGTCGTTCCTGCACGGAATGCGATGAGAACCGCTCGCTCTACCTCGTGCCGCTCGCCTACCGCGAGGGCAAGTTGCTGCGCTACGACTATCCGGGCAAGCTCATTGACCGGGACAGCGGCAAGATCGCACAACGCGTGCGCGGCTTCTATGGCGCTTGCGCGGGTACGGCCAAGGACTCGCTCGTCCTCATGCTGTCCTTCAAGGGCGCCGACGGCCACTGGCATCAGACGAATTCGGTGCTCTACCCCTCCGACATGCCGGGTCACATGGAGAACCCGCTCGAGCTCAAGACCACGCAGACCGCGATCGAGCAACGGGTCAAGGCGGGCGCCTGCCACGAGTTGCCGGGCTTGACCCAAAGGTCCGAGCCTTGAGCGGGGGCCTGCGCGCGCTCGCCGCGCTGCTGCTCATCACCGGCGGCGCGGTGAGTCTCGCCGCGGCTACATCGCCCCGGCCGCTGCCGCTGCCCCCGCCGCCGACCAGGATCGACCTCGACGCCTTCGATGCCGCGAAACGAACCATCGCGCTCCCCAATGGCGAACTCCTGGCCTACGTCGAGCTGGGCAACCCCTTGGGCAAACCCGTCGTCTTTGTGCATGGCTACACCGACAGCGCGCGCGACTGGGTTCCCCTCCTGCCCTACATCGCCCCGCAATTCCGGCTGATCCTGGTCGACATCCGCGGCCATGGGCAGTCGAGCAAGCCCGAGTGCTGCTATAACCGCCTGGATTTCGCCTATGACCTCAAGCTCTTGCTCGATGCCTTGCGCATCCCGAAGGCGGACTTCGTGGCGCATTCCTTGGGCACGATCATCGTGCAAACCTTCGCCGAGTATTGGCCCGCAGAAACCGGCCGCATCGTGCTGATCTCGTCCACCGGCGGCATGCCGCCCGATGCACCCAAGGGACCGCCGGCCTTCGATTACGCGGCCGAGATCCGCAAGCTCAAGGAACCCATCGACGCCAATTCGCCGTTCATGATTGCCTGGTGGGACTCGCCGACACCGGTCGATCCCGATTTCATTGCGCGTGAGCGCAAAGACGCGGCCGGCATTCCCTTGCGTGTCTGGCTCGCCGTGCTCGATCAATCGCTGTCCGGCGACGCCTATGCGGACCTGCAGAGGACCCTGCCGCGACTCAAAGCGCAGACCCTGCTGATCTGGGGAGCCAAGGATCCGATCATGGAGGAGCCCGTGCGCAAATCCCTGATCGCCGCCTTGCCGCGCGCCAAAGTGGTCGTCTTCGAGGGACTTGGCCACAACCCGTTCTGGGAGAGCCCCGAAAAAGTCGCCAAGGTCGTCAACGCGTTCTTGTTGTCGCCGTGATCTCGGACGAGGACCTCGAAATCTGCCTGCGCGTGCTGCGCGCGATCGAGGCGGATCGTGGACTGCTGACCGAGCTCCGCCCCGAACGACGCCGGGACCTGCTCATGACCGCGGGTCTCGTCGCGAAGCCCGAGCGGCATGATCTGGTCCGAATGGCCAAGGCGTTTCGGCGCGCCGACCGTGAGGCCGCCAAAGCCCATGACCAGAAGCTCATCGACCAAGCCGGCCTGCGCCTGCAACGGCGTGCCGAGGTCTATACCCCGCTCTGGCTGCCACCGCCGGCGGCTGAGCCAACCGAAGACGCGCCGGGACTGCGCCGCGAGCGGGCCTGCTATGTCTGCAAGCAAGCCTACGTCAAAGTGCATCGCTACTATGACTCGCTCTGCGGGGACTGCGGAGAGCTGAACTATCGGAAGCGCAGCCAGACCGCCGATCTCAGCGGCCAGCAAGCGCTGGTGACGGGCGCGCGCGTCAAGATCGGCTTTCAGGCGGCGCTCAAGTTGCTGCGCGCTGGCGCGCACGTGATCGTGACCACGCGATTTCCCGTCGATGCCGCCGCCCGCTATGCGCGCGAACCGGACTATGCGCAATTCAGCGAGCGATTACAGATCCACGGGCTCGACCTGCGGCATACGCCGAGCGTCGAGCTGTTCACGCGGTTCTTGCTCGAGCGCGAATTACGGCTCGATCATATTATTAATAATGCGTGCCAAACGGTGCGTCGGCCCGCGGGGTTTTTTCAACACTTGCTGGCGCGTGAAGCCGAACCGATCGCGAGCTTGCCCAAGGACTGGCAGGGCCCGCTCGCAAGCCATGCCGAGCTGCGCCGGCTCATGGGGGAGGCACCCGAAGCTGGGCAGGCGGCCTTGCTCGCGCCGGGCACGACGCGCGCCGCCGAGGGCCTCCTGCAGAGCGCCGCGCTCTCACAGCGGCAATATCTCGACGAGGACTTTGCGCGCGACGAGTCGCTGTTCCCGACGGGTCGCTATGACGAGGATCGGCAGCAGACTGACCTACGCGACCGTAACAGCTGGCGCTTGCGGCTGCACGAAGTCGCAACCCCGGAGCTGCTCGAGGTCCAGCTCATCAATGCGATCGCGCCCTATATCCTAAACGCACGCTTGAAGCCCCTGATGCTACGTACGCCGGGGCGGCACAAACACATCGTCAATGTGAGCGCGATGGAAGGCCAGTTCTATCGCAGCACGAAGACCGACAAGCACCCACATACGAACATGGCCAAGGCCGCGCTCAATATGATGACGCGCACGAGCGCGCCGGACTATGTGCGCGACGGCATCCACATGAACGCGGTCGATACCGGTTGGGTCACGGACGAGGACCCGGCCGTGCACGCGGCGCGCAAGGCGGAGGAGGGATTTGCACCACCGCTCGACATCATCGATGGCGCGGCCCGTATCCTCGATCCGATCTTCGTGGGACGTTTGACGGGCACCCAGGTCTGGGGCCAATTCCTCAAGGACTACAAGCCCGCGCCCTGGTAGCGCGCCGCCGGCTGGTCGCCGCCGAGCAAGGGGATCAGTAACTGCACCGCCGGGCCGCCCCCCGATTCCTCGCCGCTCACCCACAGCCGCCCACCCATCGCAGCGATCGCATTGGCACACCAATGCAGACCCAAACCCGCGCTACTCATGGGTGCCTTGTTGGGCCGAGCTGGTTCGAACAGCCCTGCGAGGTCCCCGGTCCAAATCCGCGCGGCGCGGTCCTGAAAAGAGAGCTGCAATTGCGCGCCGCTGGCGCTGTCCGGAATCTGAGCGGAAAGCGCGAGCACCGCAGGCGCGCCCGGGCGCAGGCGTGCCGACTCCGCGGCGCTGATCAGAATATTCTGCACGACCAGACGCAAGATCGTGCGCGACAACTGCACGACGCCGATTCGCCCCACCGAGGCATCGACCTCCAAGGACAGACCCTCGCACAAGGGCTTGGCCACGGTGTCCCAGGCCTCCGCGACGAGCTGCGCGATGTCCACAGACTCGATGACCGCCTCGGTCCGGGTCGATTGCAGCAGCTCGTGCAGCGCGGTCTGAACGATTTTCTGCTGGCGTTCGATCAATTCCAGATCGCTGCGTGAATTGTTCACGCCGGCGACCAACTCGATCCACGCGAGCCGCACGAACTCCCTGAGATCCGCCCTGCGCGCCGCTCCCGTCTCGGTGGCCTCCAATTCGCGCACCGCACGCTCGATATCGGCAACCGGCGCGGTCCGCAAGCGGCGTGCCATGTGGTCGACGCGCACGCCGATGGGCGTCATCGCATTGCCGACCTGGTGGAGCACGCCTTTGGCGAGTTCCGCAAAGCCGGAACGAAACGACTGATCGACGAGGCGTCGGCGCGACTCGGCGACGTTCGCGACCATACCGTCGAATTCGCGCGCGAGCACGGCAATCTCATCGCCGCCGGGCAGATTCAAGCGGGCCGAGAGGTCGGCTCCCTGGCCGATCGCGACCGCATGCCGCGTGACGCGACCGATCGGCCCCAGCACGACGCGGTTCAAGGCGAGATACACGCAGATCAGGGTCACGATGCTGAGCACGCCTAAATAAACCGAGGCATAGATGACGGCCCGCAGACCTTGGCGTGAAATCTGCCGCGGCGTGTCGACGCGCAAGCTGAGCAGCGGGGCGCCATCGACGTCGGCAATCATGCGCTCGACGCGCGTGCTCGATGCCGTGGCGCTCAGCTGCAGGTCGGCGCTCGCGGTGATGGCCGGGACGATCGATAACGCAGCCTGTGCTTGGGCAGCGAGCCGCGCCACCTGCGCCGGCGTCAGCAGCTTTCCCATGATGACCATGCCGCGCGACTGACCGGTGCCGCTGCCGTCCAGGATCGGTGCCCCCGCGATCATGAGAAACCCGAGGTTGGTGCGCAGCAGTCCCTTGGCCGGCGTGCCGGCGCGCAGGTTTTCGCGCCAGGGGAACGCCGCAGGCAGGCTTGGCGCCTGCGCGAAATCGAGCGGGATCGGCGTTCCGGACTCGAGGTCACGTGCGCTCGCGGTGACGATGCGTCCCGTCAGATCGACGATCAGGAGCGCATTGACCTGCAGTTGCTTGAGCGCGATCGGCGTCATATTGGCGTTCAGGAACTCGTCCGTGGGTCTCACGACGAATTGATAAACGTCGGCCCAATTGCCCCAGTCGGCCGCCGTGACCTCGAGGCTCACAAGGCTCTCGTCGAGCGCATAGACGACGCGCGTCATCGCGGTCTTGGCATCGGACCGCTCGAGTGCCTCGAAGCTCGGCATCAGGACCCGATCTTGAATCTGGATCTGCACGAGAATGAGCAGGGCGAACAGAACGCCGAGCAGCGAGAGGATTTTGATCCGAATGCTCATTCGGATCGTAGCCGCAAGTTCGCTACGGAGCCTTGATGACGATACGCGAGGGATCGAGGCGCGGCGTGGCGCCCGTGTTGCGCATCCCCCAGGCCCAGAGCTTCTCCGTGGGCAGCGGCAAGACCATGAACCAATGCTCGAGGATCGCGAGCATCAGCAGCGAGGCGACCAGGGCATAGGCAGTTACCTGGAACGGGTCCTCGACGGCGAAGCACTTCTGCACGAGCACAACCGCAGCAATGGTCGAGGCCGTGATCGAGATCGGAAACAGAAAATTCATGCGGCGCTTGCTGAAAAAGCTCTTGAGATACAGCAAGTGCGGTGGCAGGAACTGATCGCCGGTGTTGGGCACGCCGAAGAACAGATTGAGCTTGGCGCTGAGGCGCATGCTCCAGAGAACGAGATACGTCCAGAAGGCCACGCGATTGGGCGAGCCCGCGGTCGCGGCATAAATCAGCACGGCCGCGCACAGCGTCGCCAATTCGTTGTAGATGATCGCCTGGGTCGCATGCAGGAAATGCGCGGCCCCGCCGCATTTGTCACGGCAGGCCTGCTTGCGCGGTCCCGTGATGAAGCCCATCAGAAAACTCATCTCGAGCCAGCCCCAGACCATGATTGCGCAGCTGAAGGCCGTGAACGCGCCGCTCGGCGAGAGGTCGCCTGCGCTCGTGCGCAGCATATAGGCGGCGAGGGCTAAGAGGGCCGTGGCGCCCGCCATGCTCCAGGGAAACGTGCGTTGCGGCAGGCCGTCGAGGAACAGGATGATGCCGGTGGTAAACCACCAGACCAACATCGCGTACGCGGCGGCCATCCCGATGGTGGTCATCACCAAGCAGGCGCCATGCGGACCTGGGCCGGGAGATCATGGCGATGCACGGGCAACAGATACAGGCGCGCGAAGGTGACCGCGGCCGAGGCCGCGAGGCCAACGCGCTTCAGGCCGCCAAGCAGGCCGCCTTGCTTCTTGGCCGCCTCGACGGCGCGACTGATCGCAAGCAGGCGCTCGAGGCCGGCGCGGAACGTCGGGTTGTCGATGTCCAGCGAGATCGGGAATACCTGCTTGGAAATATCGCTCGTGATCTTGAACACGGTGTAGTCGTATTCGGTCGGATCCATGCCGAAGGCGTCGTACATCACGGGGCGCGCGTGATCGCGCACGTACATGGTCGCGAATACGGCGAGCAAAAAGAACCGGATCCAGAGCTTGTTGTGGCCGCGCAGCAGTTCGGGCTGCGCGCGCATGATCAACGCAAAGGCCTCGCCGTGACGGAACTCGTCGTTGCACCACTCCTGGAACCAACGGAAGATCGGGTGGAAGCGCCGCTCGGGGTGCCGTTCGAGGTGCCGATAGATCGTGATGTAGCGCGCGTAACCGATCTTCTCGGACAGATACGTCGCGTAGTAAATGAACTTGGGGCGGAAGTGCGTGTACTTCTTGTCGCGGCGCAGAAAGCCGAGGTCCACGCCCAAGCCGAAATCCTTGAGCGATTGATTGATGAAGCCTGCATGCCGCGCCTCATCGCGCGCCATATAGCCCATCAAGTCGCGCATATCCGGGTTCTTGGTGATCTTGCGCTTCATTTCGCTGTAGAGCACACAACCGGAGAACTCCGCGGTCACGGAGCTGATCAGAAAATCCAGGAACTCCTGATGCAGCGCAGGCGGGAGCTTGCGTACCTCGGAGTCGAACAGGGCATTGCGATTGAAGTGATCGCCGTTGATGTCGGCCTTGAACTCTTCCATCATCTGGTCCCATTCGCGGCGGACCGGGCTCACGTCGACCTCTTCGACTTTATCGTAATCGGTCTTGTAGAACCGCGGGCTCAACAGCGTGTTGGCTTCAGCCGCGCGCGTGGCATCAGCCGCCGTGTTGATTTCGAGGGTCGTATCGGTCATGACTTGTCCTTCGCGTGAACACTGGCGTCCAAGATAGCAGCGAAAGCGCCGGAATTGGTAGGCCCAAAGACCTCCAAATCCACATGACGCCCGGTAGACGGATCGTCGAGGGATAGCCGCCCATTCGCCCAATGGGTCAACCGAAAGGGCGGCATTTGGCCGACATCTTCGGCGCGTCGATCCCGCACGAGACCGCGTAGCACGCCGCGCACGAAGCCATTCGTGCCGGGCGGTAGGGTATCGACCAGACGGTTATCGGTCGTCGAGTAGACGAGGATCGCGCCATCGGATCGGTCCTCGAAGCGCAGATCCGCCTTGTCGACGATGGCGCTCGCCGGCGGCTCGTCGGGCTTGTAGCCCGTATAGCGCGCGACGCTGACCAAGGTCAGTGCCGAGAACACGAGGATCCCGGCGCCGATCAGGAGGCCCCGGGGCAGGATGGTGTCGTGAGTAACTACGCCCATAATTGCTCGCTCTTGCAGTTAAGCCGTTGCAGCCGTACGCGGCCGAACAGCGGGGGAGGCCGTCGCCGGAGTCTCGATGCGCAGACCGCTCGCACCAGTATGGTCAACCATCGCGGTGCGCAGAATCTCCGCCGCCTTCTTCGGATCAGGGATCGACCGAAAGCTCGGCCGCGGGCTCGTGATATAGCCCGGGCTCAAGTGCGGCCAGGTGATCAAGTAGGCCACGCGTTGTCCGCGCAGCAAGCTCACCGACAAATCTCCCGTGCCGTCGCGGCGCACGCGCAAGTCCGCCGATTCCAGCAGATCGAAGGGGATGTTCATGGTCAAAGGCACGGCAATGCCATGACGCAGGAGCACCCGAGCGCTCGTGATGCTGTAAACGGTGGTCCGCGCGCTCAGGTAGGCGAGGCCGGCAAGCACGCCGCCCGCGATGCAGCCCAAGGCTGCAATCCAAACGCAGGACAACGCAACGCCGGAGAGCGTGAGACCCGCCCCCATGCCGACGCTGACGCGCCAGAGCACGAGCGCCGCGAAATAGATCGCGACCCAGCGTACGTAGTAGGTATTGAGGGCCAGGGACTGCCATTTCGGCGATCCCTGCCACAGCAATTTCTCACCGGCCGGCAAATCCGCAGGCAGACCGCGAATCTTCTCGAATGCAAAATCGTCGTGACCGTGACTCATATGAAGGGCTCCGAGCGGGCCGGGGTTGCATAGAGCGTACCGCCGCCGTAAAAGGCTGTAACTTTCTCTTCCTCGAGCATCGTGATGACGTCGGGGTTGCGCAATTGCGGCACGTACTCGAATTGCGCACCCAGGATCGCGCGCACCGTGACGCGCTTGGAAGTGGGTTCGAACTTCGAGAAATACACCGGTAACAACACCGTCTTGCCGCTGCCGCTGGTCTTGAGCTCGAGGTAGCGAATCTGCGGCTCGGCACGATCCACCCAGAGATCCGTGATCACGCCGCCCACGACACGATCGGCGCCGATGACTTCGTAGCCGATCGGATTCGCATCTTCAGCAGCCACGGAGGACTCGGGCGTCTTGCGCAGGGGCTGGATCAGCGGCGTGCCGTCGAGCATCACATCGGGATGATCCGCACGCAGCGCATAGGCACCGGGACCGACCGCATCGAGCAGGGGAATGCCCGTCGGGATCATCGGTGAGCCAAGAGCGGGGCTCGCTTGCTTCGCGTGGATCTCACGCGTATCGCGCTCGGGGCGCGGCAGCTGCACGGTCGAGCCGTCGGCGAGCTTGTAGGTCTTCGGCTTCGGCATGGCCGGAAAGCCTTGGATCGGATAGCGACCCGACGCGGTCCGGGATTCGAGCGGGTAGCCTTCCCGCTTGTCTTCGCGATGCAGATAAATCAGCAGACCTGCGAAGAAAATCCAGAAGACGTACAGCACGATCTGCGCAACGTCGAAATAGCCTGTAATAGCACCCGTGTTCATCACACATTCCCCTTAAAGAAAGAACTCAATTTGAAATCTCAGCCAATTTATACTCGCCGCCGGCCGCCGCCAGCGTCTCTCTGCCCGAGCGCACCAAGGGTCCGATCGCCACCAGCGTCGCGAACAACAAGATGATTTCGATGTAGTAAACAAAGCCGTAGCCGGTCGCGGCCCCGGCGAGACCGGCGCCCAAGGAACCGTGCGTCGCCAAGCTCGTGACGACGTCGCGCAGCGCGCCACCCATCGCGATCGCCAAACCGGCGCAGGTGGCTTGAACAGCGCCCCAGGCGCCCAAGGCCAAGCCGCTCTCGCCGTTGCGCTCCCGGGCCATGGCCCCAGCCAAGGTCCCGACCGAGAAGAAGCCGCCACCGAAGCCGATCATGAGCACACCGAACCGAAACATCAGCGGCGAGCCGAGCGGGGCGGCGAAGATCACGCCCGCAAACGCGAACAGCCCGATCACGATGCCGTAGGCTGCGATGCGGTAGGGATCGGCGCCATGCACGAGAAAGCGCGAGGCCACCGAGAACGCCGCGAGCGTTCCGCCCGCGAGCATCGCGGTGAGCGCCGTCGTCGCCGCCACGGGCAGGTGCAGAATCTCGCCGCCGTAGGGCTCGAGAATGATGTCCTGCATATTGAATGCGGCGGTACCCAATCCCACGGTCACGAGGAAGCGCGTCGCGCGCTTATGCTTCATGAAGGCGCGCCAAGAATCCCCGAATTTCGCCTTGGCGGCGGCTGCGAGCGTCGTGGGCCGCAGCGAATTACGGGCTTCTTGTTTCCAGAGGGCCGCGATATTGAGGACCATGGTCATCATGGCCGCGCCCTGAATGACTTGAATCAAGCGCAGCTCGGTGAAATTGGCCAGAAGCCGACCGAAGGCGATGCCGGCGGCCACCATGCCGACCAAGAGCATCGTGTACATGAGGGCGATGACCTGCGGCCGAACTTCTTCGGGCGCCATGTCGGTCGCCAAGGCGAGTCCCGCGGTCTGCGTCGTTTGCAACCCGGCACCCACGAGCAGAAACGCGAGCGCGGAGGCCACCTGGCCGATCCACATCGGTCCATGGGTGTCACCCGATAGGATCAGCAGCGCAAACGGCATGATCGCAAGACCGCCGAACTGCAACAGCGTGCCCATCCAGATATAGGGCACACGACGCCAGCCGAGCGCCGAGACATGGTTGTCGGAGCGAAACCCGATCAGCGCACGGAAGGGCGCGAATACCAGCGGCAGGCCCACCATCAGCGAGACCAACCAGGCCGGCACGCCGAGTTCGACGATCAAGACGCGGTTCAGAGTCCCGATCAAGAGCACCATGGCCATGCCGACGGAAACCTGGAACAAGGAAAGGCGCAACAAGCGGCCGAGCGGCAACTCTTTGGTTGCCGCATCGGCGAACGGTAAGAACTCCGTGCCAAGCTGCATCCAGCCTTTGGCTAATTTTTTGCCGATACGACTCATAGTCTCGTGAGCTCCAGGGCTTGCGATTTATAGAAGCCGCTCTTGATGCGCTGCGTGCGCCCAATGCGCCAATCTTTGAGTGCCGGTTCACGCTCGATGAGCCGGCGAATCTCCGACTCCGACACCGGCTCGATCGCAGGTGCCCGATCCTTGCGCGGGAACAAGCGACCCACAATCCAGAGCAGCCACAAGGCGGGCGTCTTTGGCGCGAACGTGAACACGATGGAGTTCTTGGTGCGCGCTGCGAACCCCGAGAGCACGCGCACGACATCGGCTGCCGAATAGTGAATCAAGGAATCCATGGCGACGACGTGGTTGAACTCGCCGAGCGCGGGATCCGACATGTCGCCCGTGCGAAAGTCGATGCGGCCGTGGCCGAGGTGCGCCGGCAGGCGCTCCCGCGCCAGATCCACGAGCGTCGGCGACAAGTCAATCGCGAGCACTTCGGCGCCGCGCTTAGCAGCTTCGACACTGAACGCACCCGTGCCGCAGCCGGCATCGAGCACGCGCTTGCCCACCAAATCGGTCGGCACGTAGGAGAGCAGGGTGCTGCGCATGTCGTCGCGTCCGGCGCGCACCGTGGCGCGGATGCGCCCGACCGGCGCGGTCGAGGTCAAACGCGCCCAAGCATCGACGGCCGTGCGGTCGAAATAGGTCTTGAGCTGACCGCGGCGTTCCTGGTAGCTGATCGTAGCCATCAATCGAATCCCAACAAGTCGAAAATTTCGCGGTCTTTCAAGGACTCCGCGGTCAGGGGGTCCGTCCCGTCCCAGAGCGCCTGCGCGAGGCGCAAGTACTCGAGCTGCACGGCGTCGAGTTCCGGCGAGCTCTCCATCTCGAACAGCGTCGATTTCTTGAGGCGGCTGCGACGGATCACATCGAGATCCGGAAAGCGCGCCATGGTCTTCAAGCCGACGCGGTTGTTGAATTTGTCGATCTGGTCCGTGCCCGCGCTGCGATTCGCGATCACGCCGCCGAGCCGCACCGCGTAGTTCTTGGACTTGGCCTGGATCGCCGCGACGATGCGATTCATCGCGAAGATCGAATCGAAGTCATTCGCCGTCACGATCAGTGCGCGGTCGGCATGCTGCAGGGGAGCCGCGAAACCGCCGCAGACCACATCGCCGAGCACATCAAAGATCACAACGTCGGTGTCTTCCAAGAGATGATGCTCTTTCAATAGCTTCACGGTTTGGCCGACGACATAGCCGCCGCAGCCCGTGCCCGCGGGTGGACCGCCGGCTTCGACGCACATCACGCCGTTATAGCCCTGGTAGACGAAATCCTCGATGCGCAGTTCCTCGGAGTGGAAGTCGACCGACTCCAACACGTCGATGACCGTGGGCACCAAGGTCTTGGTGAGCGTGAAGGTCGAGTCGTGCTTGGGATCGCAACCGATCTGCAGCACGCGCTTGCCGAGCTTCGAGAACGCAACCGAGAGGTTCGAGGAGGTCGTGCTCTTGCCGATGCCGCCTTTCCCGTAGACGGCAAAGACCTTGGCATTGCCGATCTTGAGATTGGGGTCGAGCGGCACTTGCACGCTGCCTTCTCCGTCGGTGGGTCGTCCCGGTCGGTGTTTGATCGAGGCGGCCGGGGCCGTGGCGACTGTCATGCTGCAACTCCTTCGTAAATTCCTTCGAGCCGATCTTCCAATTCTTCGCCTGCGGCTCTGAGTGCAGCCAAAGTCTTCTCATCCGGTTGCCAGTAGTTCCGATCGGAGGCCTCGAGCAGCCGGTTGGCCACCTTCGCGGACGCGGTCGGATTCAGTTTCGCCAAGCGCTCGCGCATCTCGGGATCCAGAATGAACGTCTGGGTGATCTGCTGATAGACCCAGGGCTGGACTTCACCCGTGGTCGCAGACCAGCCCATGGTATTGGTCACATGGACCTCGATCTGGCGCACCCCTTCGTAGCCGTGCTCGAGCATGCCCTCGTACCACTTGGGGTTCAGCGTGCGCGTGCGGGTTTCGAGCGAGACCTGCTCGGACAGCGTGCGGATCGTGCCGCTGCCGCTGGTCTGGTCGGAAATATAGACCGGTGCCGCCTCGCCACCCTTGGCGCGGCGCACGGCGCTATTGATGCCGCCCAGCGTGTCGAAGTAGGTATCCACGGTCGTGACGCCGAGTTCGACCGAATCCAGGTTCTGATAGGTCAGGCTCACGTCGGCGAGCACACTATTGAGCAACTTGGCGTTCTGGACCGGGCGACCCGTGCGTCCATAGGCGAAGCTCTTGCGGCGCGTGTAGGTCTCGGCGAGCTCGTCCTCTTGATCCCACTGGCTGTTCTCGATCAAGTGATTCACGTTCGAGCCGTAGGTGCTCTCGGCGTTGCCGTAGACGCGTAACGACGCCGTCTCGAGATCGCAGCTATGTTCCTTCTGGTAGCGCAGCGCGTGCATGCGCACGTAGTTCTGGGCTTCCGGCTCGTCCGCCGAGGCGGCGAGGAACGAGGCTTCGGCGAGCAGCTTGATTTGCAGCGGCAGAAGATCGCGGAATATCCCGGAGAGCGTGACCATGACATCGATGCGCGGCCGGCCGAGTTCGGCCAGCGGAATCAGGGTCGCACCCGCGATGCGGCCATAGCCGTCGAAGCGGGGACGGGCACCGATCAGCGCCAGCGCCTGTCCGATCGGCGCGCCTTCGGTCTTGAGGTTATCCGTGCCCCAGAGTACCAAGGCGACGGTTTCCGGGAAGGCATTGCCGTCCGCGAGGTGCCGTTCGATGAGCTTGGCCGCTTGGCGCGCGCCATCCTGGACCGCGAACGCGCTCGGGATCCGGAACGGATCGAAGCCATGCAGATTGCGACCCGTCGGCAGCACCGCGGGCGTGCGCACGACGTCGCCGCCGGGCGCGGGGCGCAGGAACTTGCCGTCGAGCGCCTTCAAGATCGCGTCGACTTCGGGGTTCTCGCAGAGCAGCAGGTTGGTCTTCTGCATTTCCTGGAACAGCGCGAGATTCGCCTCGTTGACCTCGAGCCCGCTCCTGGCGAGCGCCGCCTCGGGCGCTGCGCCATCGACGAGCGCCTCGATGGATTCGCGCGCGGGGTGTGCGCTATGCGAGCCTTCGGCCATCGCGGCGAGGAAGTCCACGCGCTCCGGCGCCGAGGTCGCCTTGCCGACCACATGCAACCCGTGCGGGATCAAGGTGTATTCGAGTTCCAGCATCTGACGGCTCAGCTTGCCGATGGCGGCATCGGCGGTCACACCCCAGAGGGGCTCGACCTGCGCGAGATTGAGCGCGGCCGCCTGCGACTGAATCAATTCCGCCAAGGATTGCCGCTCGCTGCTCGCATCTTGCGCCAGACCGCGCCAGCTATCGATCGAGGCCTTGAGGTCGACGAGGCCGCGGTACAAGCCCGCGTTCGCGACCGGCGGCGTCAGGTAGCTCACCAAGGTCGCGCCGATGCGGCGCTTCGCGATCGTGCCCTCGGACGGATTGTTGGAGGCATACAGATAGATGTTCGGCATGTCGCCGATCATGCGATCCGGCCAGTCGGTCTCGGACATGCCCGTCTGCTTGCCCGGCATGAACTCGAGCGCGCCGTGCGTGCCGAAATGCAGCACCGCGTGCGCCGCGAAGTCTTCGCGCAGGAAGCGATAGAACGCCGAGAACGCATGCGTGGGCGCAAAACCCTTCTCGTACAGGAGACGCATCGGATCGCCTTCGAAGCCGAACGCGGGTTGCACGCCGACGAAGATGTTGCCGAAGCGCTCACCCAGCACATGAATCGAGGCGCCGTCGCTCTGCTGGCGGCCGGGGGCCGGGCCCCATTGCGCTTCGATTTCCTTCAAATAGCGTTCGCGGCGTACGTGGTCGGCGGCCGGGATGCGCTTGTGCACGTTGGCCATCGCACCATACTGCTGCGCATTGCCGTGAATGATTCGCTCGCGCAGCGCATCGACATCGGGGGGTAGGTCGACGCGATAGCCGGAATTCCTCATGGCCTCGAGCGTGCGATACAGCGACTCGAACACCGAGAGATAGGCCGCCGTGCCGGTATTGCCCGCATTCGGCGGGAAGTTGAACAGCACGATCGCGACCTTGCGTTCGGCACGCTCGGCGCGACGCATCGCGACCAGTTTGCTGATGCGGCTCGCGAGCATGAGCGCGCGCTCCGGGCAGGAGTGCATGTCGGCCGAGGAATCCGAGGCCGTGAACGTGCAGGCATGCGAGCAGCCCGTGCAGGTCACGCCGGCGCCGCCCGGGCGACCGCCGAAGACCATCGGGCCGGTCGCGCCGTCGAGTTCGGGAATCGCGACCATGATCGTGCTTTCGACCGGGAGCAGGCCGCGTTCCGAGGAACCCCACTCGGTCAGCGTCTGAAATTCGAGCGGATGCGCGGCGAGATAGGGCACATCGAGCTTCGCGAGCGCGTCTTCCGCGGCCTTCGAGTCGTTATAAGCGGGGCCGCCGACCAGCGAGAAGCCGGTCAAGGAGACCATCGCATCGATTTGCGTGACGCCGTCCTTCACGAAAAATTGATCGATCGCGGGGCGCGAGTCCAGTCCCGAGGCGAACGCCGGAATCACGCGCAGGCCGCGCGCTTCGAGTGCCGCGATCACGCCGTCATAATGCTTGGCATTGCCCGCCAGCAGATAGGAACGCAGCATGAGCACGCCGACCGTGCCCTTCGGGCCCGGCGCGAACGGAATGTCGCCGACGTTCTCGCTATAGCGACCCTGCATGCGCGGGTGATAGACGCCGGTCTCGGGATATGCCATCGGCGCATCGACCTTGGCCGAGGACTGCAGGCTCGCGCGCGGGCCCGCGGCATAGCGCCGGGTCAGGTAGCGCACCATGTTCAAAATATTCTCTTCCGACCCCGCGAGCCAATACTGCAGCGACAGGAAATAGGCGCGCACGTCCTGGGCCGTGCCCGGGATGAAGCGCAGCATCTGCGGAATCCGGCGCAGCATTTTCATCTGCTCGGCGCCGCCGGTCTTGGTCTTGTCCTTGTTGCTGCCGCGCAGGCGCTTCAGGAGCGCCATCGGACCGCTCTGCTTGCCGTCCATGCTGAACTTGCCGAGGCGCGTCATGCGCACGACTTCGGCAGCCGACATGGCGCAAACCATGGCGTCGCATTGGTCGCGGCGCGCTTGCAGCACGTCCAGGAGCGGTTGGAAATGATCTTCGAGGAACAGCATGGTCACGACGATGATGTCGCCGTGTTCGATCGCGTTACGACAGCGTTGCAAGGCAGCCGGATCCGAGCCCCATTCGTCGGCAGCATGGATTTCCAAGGATAGTCCGGGCAGTTCTTTGGCGAGGCGTTCCCGGGCGCGCAGCGTCGCCGTGGACAGGTGGCTATCCATCGTGACGATGACGAAACGAATGCTCGTTCGATCAGCGGCTGTAATGGGCTTTGGCATCGTACAGAGTCTCCACGGTGATCAAATCGACCGCGCGATCCGCCGCGAATCGTTCGGTGTTCCTGCGTGCTTTGCCACGCACGAAAAAAGGGATCTTGGCGAGTTCTTTCTCGGCTTCGGGCGCCCAAACTCGGGTCGTCGACGTGCTGGCCGCAGGCGCAGCGGCCTTTGCGACCGCGCTAGCTGCCGGCGGCTTGTGCGCGGCGCCCGAGCCCAAGTGCGAGGCGGGGGCGGCATCGTGGAACTCGAAGTCGCCACGGAACATCGTGAGCAAGTGCTCTTCGAGTCCCATCATCAAGGGGTGGACCCAGGTGTCGAAAATCACGTTCGCGCCTTCGAAGCCCATTTGCGGCGAATAGCGCGCCGGGAAATCTTGCACATGGACCGGCGCCGAAATCACGGCGCAGGGGACGCCGACGCGCTTGGCGATATGGCGTTCCATTTGCGTGCCGAGCACGAGCTCGGGCTGCAGCTCGACGACTTGCGCCTCGACTGCGAGGTAATCGTCGGTAATCAGCGCCTCGACGCCGTAGAGCTTGGCCGCTTCGCGCACTTCGCGCGCGAACTCGCGGCTGTAGGTGCCAAGGCCCACGACCGTGAAGCCCAGTTCTTCGGAAGCGATGCGCGCCGCGGCGATCGCATGCGTCGCATCGCCGAACACGAACACACGCTTGCCCGTCAGGTAATTCGAATCGACCGAGTGCGAGTACCAGCTCGAATGCGAGGGAGCTCCCTCGAGCGCGGGAGTGGGGTCAACGCCCGCGAGCTCCGCGACCTCGGCGATGAACCGTCTTGTCGCCCCCAAGCCGATCGGGATGGTCTTGACGCTCGGCTGATCGAAGGTGCGTGCCAGCCATTGTGCGGCTTGGAAGCCGGTCTCTGGATACAGCACGACGTTGAAATCCGCCTCGCCCAAACGCGCGAGATCCGCCGGCGTCGCACCCAAGGGCGCAATCACGTTCACATCGACCGAGAGCTGCTCCAAGATTTGCGTCACGGCGCGAATATCGTCGCGATGCCGAAAGCCGAGCGCGGTGGGTCCAAGGATATTGCAGGCCGCACGTACACCGGCTTCACGCGGCGGCCGCTTGAAGCCCGGCGGCGGCGCATCCGGCGAGGCCATCGCGCGCACGAGCTGATAGAAAGTTTCCGCGGCGCCCCAGTTTTCCTTTTTCTGGTAGGAGGGCAGTTCCAGGGCGACGACCGGGATCGGCAAGTGCAGCGCGCGCGCCAAACCACCCGGATCGTCTTGAATGAGTTCGGCCGTGCAGGAGGAGCCGACCAGCATGGCCTTCGGCGCGAAACGCTCGTAGGCTTCGCTCGCCGCGCGTTGAAACAGCCCTGCGGTGTCGCCGCCGAGATCGCGGGCCTGAAACGTCGTGTAGGTCACGGGCGGGCGGCGCGGCAGACGCTCGATCATCGTGAACAAGAGATCGGCGTAGGTATCGCCCTGGGGTGCGTGCAAGACGTAGTGGACATCGCGCATCGCGGTTGCGATCCGCATCGCGCCGACATGCGGGGGGCCTTCGTATGTCCAGACTGTTAGCTGCATGCGCGTCAGGCCACCAGTCGCGTTCGGCGCACGAGCGGCCGTGCAAAAAGTTCGGCGAGATCCGCGGCTTGATTGAAGCCCTGGATCGGCGTGAACACCAATTCGATCGACCACTTGGTCGTGAGGCCCTGGGCCTCCAAGGGATTCGCAAGGCCGAGACCGCAAACGACGAGATCCGGCCGCGCCGCATGGCAGCGATCGAGCTGATTCTCGACGTGCTGGCCTTCGACGACCGAGGTGCCGCCCGGCAAGAGCGCGAGTTCCTCGGCCAAATGCGCCTTGTGCAGGAAGGGCGTACCGACCTCGACCAGTTCCATGCGCATCTCGCTGGCAAGGAACCGCGCGAGCGGGATCTCGAGCTGCGAATCCGGGAAGAAGAAAATACGCTTGCCGGCCAGTTGCTCGCGATACCGAGTCAGGGAGCGCTGCGAGCGCTCGTAGGCGGGCTGAGTGACTTTTCGGAATAACTGGTCATCGATATTCCACTCCTTGGCCGCGGCCTTGAGCCACGACAGCGTGCCGTCCGCGCCCAGCGGGAAGGTCGCCGGAATATGCGCAGCACCACGCTCTTCGAGCGCGCGTGCGGTATCGGCGAGGAAGGGCTGCGCGAGCAGGAACCGCGTCTTCGGCCCGACGGCCGGCAGTTCGGTCGAGCGACGCGGCGGAAAGAACTGGACGTTCGCGATTCCCATATCGACGAACAAGGCGCGCATTTGATCTTCGACGACGTCGGCGAGCGAACCCACGACCAACAAATTGGCTGCCGCGTCCTGCGGCTGCGCAGGCAGGCTCGGTACGAGCGAGGCGAGGCAGGCGTCTTCACCCTGCGTGAACGTGGTTTCGATGCCGCTGCCCGAGTAATTCAAGACACGAACCTGCGGGGAGAAACGTCCCGAGAGCCGCAAGGCGGCGCGCGAGAGATCGAGTTTGATGACTTCGGAAGGGCAGGAGCCGACCAGGAACAAGAGCTTGATATCGGGCCTGCGCGCGAGCAGTTGAGTCACGACACGGTCGAGTTCCTCGTTCGCATCGGCGAGTCCCGCCAAGTCACGTTCATCGATGATCGCGGTGGCAAACCGGGGCTCGGCAAAGATCATGACGCCGGCCGCAGATTGGATCAGGTGCGCGCAGGTGCGCGAACCCACGACCAAGAAGAAGGCATCTTGGATCTTGCGATGTAGCCAGATGATGCCGGTCAGCCCACAAAAGACCTCGCGCTGACCGCGCTCGGCGGAGAAGCGCAGATCGCTGCGGGCCACGGGACCCACGACTTTGACGGGTGCACAGCCGAGCAAATCAGACTGTTTCGCGGAGTTTTCAACAGGTACGCTCATGAGGGCTGTCCCGCCATGTGGACCGAGACCGGGGCCGGTTTTGGCGCAGCACCCTCGAGGCGCGCAGCGCGCAGCTTGAGCAAGAACTGCGTTGCGTTAATCAGGTAGGCGGAATAGGCTAGCAGGGCGATATACATCTGATATCGGGCATGAACGGCCCCGAAGATAAGCGCGTAGAGATAAGCGGTATGGATGGCCAACACGAACATGCTCACGAAGTCTTCCCAGAAGAACGCGGGCGCAAATAAGTATTTTCCGAAGACCTTCTTCTCCCAGATACAGCCCGTAAGCATGATCGTGTACAGAACGATGGTCTTCACCACGACCGATACGGTTGCCGCCAGATATCCATTGCCCGTCAGCAAAAACCGCACGACCAGCACCGCGCTCACCAGGAAAACCAGCAGTTGGATCGGCGCCAGGATCCCTTGGACCAGGGTCCAAGGCGTCGCATCGCGGCGGCGGCGTTCTTCTGCGGTGTATAGCGGCATAAATTCAGGCTTCGTTTCGAAGACAGGGTTATCGCGTGTGGTAACCCTAGCCCCGTGAGTCCTATCTGTCAACAAAACTGTACGTAAAGGGAACTTGACAACAGGGCCGGGAGTTGAGAAGGTTTGGCTCGCGCCAGCCTCGATTGATGGAATTGATGGCTAGTTAAAGAGTGACCTCCGATAGAAGGAGGCTGACGCAACAAGCGGGACTCAAAACCGCGCTCATTGGAGGGTCGGGACCAATGTCAAATGGGGAAATGTCAAAAGACTGGGCTAGCAAAGGTGCTGGAGATGACTGTAGCTGCGAACTCGACGCAACCCCTGGGGACTTCAAGCCCCGGCCGGCTGCGCTTACAGAAGCCGAAGTGCGTATGGCAAGACTGATCCGCACCATCGAAGGGGAAATCGTTCCCCGCCTCGTCTTGTCGCGCCGGGTCACGAAACCCGCCGAAATCCTCAAGTCCAACCAGCCGCGTACCCCCGATAGCTCCGATGTCAATGAGCTCGTCCGCCTGCTTCTGCACCACGATGTGAGCGTCGCCTCGGCCTTCGTCGAGACCGTACGCCAGCGGGGCGCCTCTTTAGAAATGATCTGCCTGGAATTGTTGGCGCCTGCGGCCCGCGAGCTCGGCACCCGCTGGGAAGAGGACGAATGCGATTTCATGCAGGTCACGGTTGGGCTGTGCCGCCTGCACCAATTGCTGCGTGAGCTGAGCCCGGAATTCAGCGTCGAGGGGGCGGAGCGCACGGGGGACCGGCGGATTCTGCTGGCCACCTGTCCGGGCGACCAGCACACCTTCGGAATTGCCTTGGTTGCCCAGTTCCTGCGCCGCGCCGGCTGGGATGTTTGGCACGAGTTCCTGGCCTCGAGCGCCGAAATTCTCGAAGTCTCGAGTCAGCATTGGTTCTCCGTGATCGGCTTGTCGGTGGCGACCGAAACGCGTTTGGATTTACTCAGCGACACCATTCGCGCAATTCGTCGCTCCTCGCGCAATCGCTCCGTCGGCATCTTGGTGGGCGGCCCGATCCTGGTGGAAAAACCGGAACTCGCGGCACTCGTCGGCGCCGACGCCATGGCGATCGACGGTCAGCAGGCCGTGCTACGCGCCGAGCATATTTTCAAGTCCGTGGCGGCTACGCATTGATTGAGGTTCGATAGCATCAGCGTTTCCTTAACGAGGTCTTGTGAAGCAGTTTAGCCTTGCGAAAAAATGGTTCGATGATCTCGACAGCGAGACCGCCGGAAAACTGGTCACAGTCGCCTCGGATGTTGCGCTCGTCGTCTCGGACGCCGCGCAAGGGGTGATCCGCGACGTTTCCTTCGGCAGCGACGAGCTCGCCGTGGAAGTCGCCGCGAACTGGGTCGGCAAGACCTGGGTCGATACCGTGATGCCCGACAGCCGCCATAAAGTCGAAGCCTTATTAAAGGATTCAACAGGCGCCGGGATGCCGCGCTGGCGCATGATCAATCATCGTGGCGAGAACGGCGCCGAGCTGCCGGTCCTGTACGCCACGGTCAAAATCAACGACGCCGGCAATGTGGTGGCGTTCGGCCGTAGCATGCGCCCGATGGCGACCCTGCAACAGCAGTTGGTAAGCGCGCAGCAGTCCATGGAGCGCGAATACCTGAAATTGCGGCAGGCCGAAGCCCGGCATCGGCTGCTATTCCAAGTCTCCACCGAAGCCGTGCTCATCGTCGATGCGACGACGCGCAAGATTCTCGAGGCGAACCCCGCAGCCGGGACCCTGCTCAGCGACGGGCCGAAGCGCCTGGTCGGCCGGACGTTTCCGGAAGGCTTCGACGAAGCCAGCAATCAGGCCCTGCAAGGCTTGCTGGGTGCGGTCAAAGCGACGGGCCGCACCGATACGGTCAACGTGCGTTCGCTCGACGGCACGCGTGAATTCTCGGCCGCGGCCTCGCTATTTCGCGAGGAGCGATCCTCGTTCTTCTTGATCCGCCTCGCCGCGCTCGACGGGTCCGTCGGCAGCGATGCGATCCCGACACAGAAGTCGCGCGTGCTCGAAATTGTCGCGAGCGCACCCGAAGGCTTCGTCGTTACGGATCTGGATGGCCGCATCCTGTTTGCCAATAGGGCCTTCCTCGATTTGGCGCAGCTCGCGACCGAAGAGCAGTCGCGTAACGAATCCCTGGAGCGCTGGCTCGGGCGCCCGGGCGTCGATTTCAATTTGCTCACCGCGCAGTTGCGCGAGCATGGTTCCTTGCGCTTGTTCGCGACGCAGCTGCGCGGCGAGTTCGGCTCGAGCGTCGATGTCGAGATCTGCGCGGTGTCGGTCGTCGATGGCGAGGACCCGTGCCTCGGCTTCACGATCCGCGACGTCGGTCAGCGCGTGACCTTCGATCGGCAGATCAGCCGCGACAAGCCGCGCTCGGTCGCGCAATTGACTGAACTCGTCGGCCGCGTGCCGCTCAAGGATCTGGTGCGCGAATCGACCGACATGATCGAGAAGCTGTGCATCGAAGCGGCTTTGGAGATCACGGGCGATAACCGCGCCTCGGCCGCTGAAATTTTGGGCTTGAGTCGCCAAAGTCTCTACGCGAAATTGCGTCGCTATGGCCTGGGCGAACTCGCCTCGGCCGATAGCGAACAGTTCGAATAGACCCGGCGAATAGCACAACAGAAGGGCCAAGCGATGTCCCGTTCCGCAGCGCCTGCGATCACGCCAGAATTTCCGACACCGGGTGTCGTCCTCGAGCTGTTGAAACCGATCACCTGGTTCCCCCCGATGTGGGCGTTCGGCTGCGGCGTGGTCTCGGCGGGTACGTCGTTTCATGGCAAGGCACCGGTGATCGCGACCGGTGTCGTGCTTTGTGGGCCTTTGCTGTGCGCGACCAGTCAAGCGGTCAACGATTGGTACGACCGGCACGTCGACGCGATCAACGAGCCGAATCGTCCGATCCCTTCGGGCCGCATGCCGGGCCGCTGGGGCCTGTATGTCGCGGTTCTGTGGACCTTGCTGTCGCTCGCCTGTGCGGCGAGTTTGGGCAACTGGGTCTTCGGCGCCGCGAGCCTGGGGCTCTTGCTCGCCTGGGCCTATAGCGCGCCGCCCGTGCGGCTCAAACAAAATGGCTGGTGGGGCAATGCTGCCTGTGGAATCTGTTACGAAGGCTTCGCCTGGGTCACAGGGGCGGCCGTCATGGTCGGTGGCACGACGCCGTCGGGTAAGACGCTGTTGCTCGCGGCGCTCTATAGTTTCGGTGCGCACGGCATCATGACCTTGAACGACTTCAAGTCCATCGAGGGCGATCGCAGCCTCGGCATCGAGTCGCTGCCGGCGCAGCTGGGCGCGGATCTCGCGGGCTCCGTTGCGTGCCTGTTCATGTCGATCGCACAGGTTCTCGTGGTTGGCTTGCTGTTGCTGTGGGGCAAACCCTGGCATGCGCTCGCCGTGGCAGTCGCGCTCGGTATTCAACTCGTGTTGATGCGGCGCTTGATGACCAAACCCAAAGAACTCGCGCCCTGGTACCAGGGCACGGGAGTCACGCTCTATGTCGCGGGCATGCTGATCAGCGCGTTTGCGATCCGGACGCTCGGCACATGAGCGCGTCCCCATGAGCACGTCCTCTTTGCGCTGGGTCGATATCGTGCGGCTCGGGTTTGTGCAGGCCGCGCTCGGCTCGGTCGTCGTGCTGATCACGTCCACGCTCAATCGCATCATGGTGGTCGAGTACTCGCTGCCGGCGATCTTGCCGGGCGCGCTAGTGTCCTTGCAGTATCTGGTGCAGATCATTCGGCCCCGGTTTGGTCACGGTTCCGACGTCGGCGGCCGGCGCACACCCTGGATCATCGGTGGCCTCGTGGTCATGGTTGTCGGCAGCGTACTATGCACGCTGGCCACGCTGCAGATCGCCAAGAACCCGGTCTTAGGGTTGCCGCTCGCGATCTTGGGCTATGCGCTCGTCGGCCTCGGCATCGGCGCCGCGGGGACTTGTCTCTTGACCCTGCTCGCGCAGCACGTGGACGCGCGGCGCCGCGCGGCCTCGGCGACCATCATGTGGGTGCTCATGATTTTAGGCATCGTGATCACGGCGACCACGGTCGGCCATTTCCTCGATCCCTTCGCCCCGGCGCGCCTGTTGCGCGTGACGACGACGGCCGCCATGATCGCGTTCCTCGCCGCAGTGCTCGCGATTTGGCGCGTGGAGCCGCGCGCTAGCGGCGCAAACATCGCCCAACCGCGGGTCCGCGAGGGCGGCGCGTTCTCGTTCAAGCTCGCGCTGCGTCAGGTCTGGGAAGAACCGCAGGCGCGTACGTTCACGATCTTCGTGTTTATTTCGATGCTCGCGTATAGCGCGCAAGAGCTGATCCTCGAGCCCTTTGCGGGTCTGGTGTTCGGCTACACACCCGGAGAATCGGCCAAGCTCAGCGGACTGCAGCACGGCGGCGTCTTCCTCGGCATGATCAGCGTCGGCATCGCCTGCAGCGGCTTGCGGCGCTTTGGATCCGTGCGCGCCTGGATGACCGGCGGTTGCGTGGCCTCGGCCGTCGCGCTGCTCGCCTTGGCCTGCGCCGACTGGATTGGTCCCGCGTGGCCCTTGCGCGCCAGCGTCTTTTTACTCGGCGCCGCGAACGGCGCGTTCGCGGTCGCCGCGATCGGCTCGATGATGGATCTCGCCAACCAAGGCCGGCCGGGCAGGGCGGGCGTGCGGATGGGTCTGTGGGGTGCAGCCCAGGCCATCGCGTTTGCCTGCGGCGGTTTGTTCGGCACCTCGATCGAGGACCTGGTCCGGCATGTCTCGGGCTCACCGGGCCTCGCCTTCGGCATCGTGTTCTGTACCGAAGCCGCACTCTTTCTCGTGGCGGCCGCTTATGCGGCGCAAATCGATTCCCTCAAGCACCGCGTTGCCAACGCGAACTCAACGGTGGTCACCATATGAGCAGTTCCATGCAGACATTCGATGTAGTAGTTGTCGGCGGCGGTCCTTCCGGCGCCACGGCCGCAAACGATCTCGCCCGCGAGGGCCGCTCCGTGCTGCTTCTGGATCGAGCCGGGCGCATCAAGCCCTGTGGTGGCGCGATCCCGCCGAAGGCCATGGAGGAGTTCGAAGTGCCGGAATCCTTGCTGGTCGCGAAGGTCAACTCGGCGCGCATGGTCTCGCCCAAGAACGTCGCGGTCGACATGCCCATCAACGGCGGCTACGTCGGCATCGTCAATCGCGAAACCTTCGACGAGTGGCTGCGCCAGCGCGCGGCCTCGGCCGGTGCGGATCTGCGCCATGGCACGTTCACGGAAATCAGCCGCGATACCGACGGCACGGCCATCGTGCACTACGAGACGCGCGACGACGGTCCCGCAACCGAAGTGCGCGTGCGTGCGCGCACCGTGATCGGCGCCGACGGCGCGATGTCGGCCGTGGCCAAACAGTGTGTGCCCGGCGCCGACAAGATCCGTTACGTGGCGGCCTACCATGAAATCGTGCGCTCGCCGAAACTCGCCAACCAGGACTACAGCGCCACGCGCTGCGACGTCTATTACCAGGGCAAGCTGTCCCCTGATTTCTATGCCTGGATCTTTCCGCATGGCGATACCGCGAGCGTCGGCGTGGGCAGTGCCAACAAGGGCTTCTCGCTGCGTGGCGCCGTGGGCGCTCTGCGCGAGGCCTCGGCGCTGCATGGCATGGAGACGATTCGCCGCGAGGGCGCACCGATTCCGATGAAGCCGCTGCCGCGCTGGGACAATGGCCGCGACGTCGTGCTCGCCGGCGATGCCGCGGGCGTCGTCGCTCCGGCCTCCGGCGAGGGTATTTATTACGCGATGGCGGGGGGCCGTTTTGCGGGCGTCGCCGTGAGCCAGTTGCTCGCGACCGGCAACGTCAAAGCGCTCAAGAGCGCGCGCCGCCAGTTCATGAAGGCGCACGGCAAGGTGTTCTTCGTGCTCGGCATCATGCAGCGCTTCTGGTACTCGAGCGACAAGCGGCGTGAGCGCTTCGTGAGCATCTGCCGCGACCCGGACGTGCAGGATCTGACCTGGCAGGCGTACATGCACAAGAAACTCGTGCGCGCCAAGCCGCTCGCCCATGTAAAGATCTTCCTCAAGGATATGAGCCATCTGCTGGGGTTAGCCCGCGCATGATGGCGCGCCCCGGTGCGCGCTGGCGGCCGGTGGTCGCGGCGGCCTTGTCCGCCACTGCGGTGGCCGCCTTGGGCGCGCTCACGACGGAATTAGGATCCTGGTACTACGGACTGCATAAGCCCAGCTGGCAACCGCCGGATTGGCTGTTCGGTCCCGCGTGGACCTTGATCTTTGCGATGGCTGCGCTCGCCGGCGTGATCTATTGGCGCGCTGAACCGAACCGCAACCAACGCCTGCAGATCTTGGCCGCCTTCGCGCTCAATGCATTTCTGAATACGTTCTGGAGTCTGCTGTTCTTCCGCCTCGAGCGGCCCGATCTCGCGCTCGATGAAGTGGGCTTCCTGTGGCTCTCGATCCTGCTCTTGATCGTCTTGTTGAAGCGGCGTTCGAGCAAGGCTGCCTGGCTGCTGGTTCCCTATCTCGCCTGGGTCACGTTCGCGTCCGTACTCAATTGGAAGATCGTGCAGCTCAACGCACCGTTCACGTGATCCTTGGGCGGGCTATTCAGCAACGGACGCATCATCGACTGTATTTTGGCGCTCGTGTTCGCCGAGATCATAGTAATGATTCTCATTCACAAAAAGACAGGGAAAGGGTTACGTCCCCTCGATCTGATCTTGAGTTTATTAGCTGGAATCGCGCTGTTATTAGCGCTAAAAGCAGCTCTAATCGGTCTTGCGTGGCCCGCGATTGCGCTTTTGCTGTTCCTGGCGCTGATCGCGCATCTCGTCGATCTTGCGCGGCGCTGGACCACAGCATGAACACCCCGAACGAGACCCACTGGGCAAAACCTAAATTACAATTTATTTATAACATCTCGGCAGGTAAACGCGAGAAAATGAATCGGGCAATTTTCACCGACAGGATCATTAAGATGGACAAGACATTCTCACGTCGAGCGATCGTCAAGGGTGGCCTCATCGCGGGCGCCGTCATTCCGGCTTTGGGACTCATGAGCAACTCCGCGTTTGCGGCGGACCCCACGCCATTGGATCCCAATGACCCGGTCGCGAAGTCGCTGGGTTTCGTCAACGACTCTAGCAAGGTCGACGCAGCAGCGAACCCGACGCACACGGCGGCGCAGAAGTGCGGCACTTGCGCGCAGTTTGGCGGCAAGCCCGGCGATGCGCGCGGCACCTGCAACGTGTTCGTCGGCCACACGGTCCCGCAGGGCGGCTGGTGCAAGGTCTGGGCTAAGAAGCCGGGGACCTAACACAAGACTACGGAGTCTGACTGTCGATGCTCGAGCCGCCGTTTGGCGGCTCGAGCGTTTTCGGGAGGTCCAACATGGCCTGGCTGGAACCCATCTCTCTGCGGGGACGGCACGCGGTCCTGGAACCGCTGCAGCCGGCCCATCTCCAAGATCTGATCACAGCCGCCCGCGACGGCGAGCTCTGGAACCTCTGGTACACCACCGTGCCAAGGCCGGAGGCCATGCAGGCCGAAATCGAACGACGCTTGCAGCTGCAAGAACAAGGCTCGATGCTGCCCTTCGCGGTCATCGACCCCACGAGTAGCAAAGCCGTCGGCATGACCACGTACATGCATGTCGATGCGGTCAACAAGCGCGTCGAGATCGGTTCCACCTGGTACCGGCGCGCGGTGCAGCGCACGCCGCTCAACACCCAGTGCAAACTGCTGCTCCTGCAGCACGCCTTCGAACGACTCGATTGCATCGCCGTCGAATTCCGCACGCATTTCCTCAATCAGCGCAGTCGCCGCGCGATCGAACGCGTGGGCGCCAAGCTCGACGGCATTCTGCGCCAGCATCAACGTGCCTCCGACGGCTCGTTGCGCGACACCTGCGTCTACAGCATCATCGCGAGCGAATGGCCGGCCGTGCGCGCCAACTTGAACTGGCAGCTCACTCGTCCGCGCGACTGAGCCCGCGACCGACCGGAGCCACCCATGGCAAAGACGATCCCACAGGCGGTGCGTGAAGTTTGTCTGGGGCTCCCGGAGACCGAGGAAGTCGCCTCGCACGGCATGCCGGACTTCCGCGTACGCAACAAATCCTTCGCCAACTTCGTCGTCAATCATCACGGTGATGGGCGTGTCGCGCTCTGGTTGAAATGCGAGCCCGAAGCGCAAGCGCGCCATGTCGAAGCGGATCCCGAGAATTTCTTCGTGCCGCCGTATGTCGGGACGCGCGGTTGGCTGGGCGTGCGTGTGGATCGGACGCTCGCCTGGCGGCGCATCGCGGATCTTGTGCGCGAAGCCTACGACCTCGCGGCGCCACCGAACTTGAGCGCGCGGGCGGCCAAGAAGCCGGTGCGCATCACGGCGCCCACGCAAGCCATGTCCGCGAGCGATATCGATCCGCTGCAAGCAGCCGGGCCGAAGCGCATTGTCGCCGGGCTCGCCAAACTCTGCCTCGCCTTACCGGAGACCGCAGCCGCGACGCAGTTCGGTTACCCGGTCTGGCAAGTGGGCAAGAAGACCTTCGCCAACATCCGCTTCGAGGCGAACCGTCTGTGCATCAGTTGTTGGGCCGGCGCGGCACAGCAGGGCCTCATGGGCCGCGAGCCGCGCTTCCATATCCCTCGCTTTCTGGGCGCCCAGGGCTGGCTCGCCGTCGATGTCCAGGATGGCGTCGACTGGGACGAGATCCGCGGCCTCGTGCTCGCGAGCTATCGGCATTACGCGACGAAGCGTGCGCTGAAGCAGCTGGATGCGTCAGGTCCATAGACCGGGGGATCGTCGCTTGCTGTAACCCGTTGACCCGGCAAGCACAGACACGCATGATTCGGTGGACAACATTGCCGCGATTCTCGAACGTCATGGCTCGAGTTTCGACAAGGCCGTGCAGTGTACGGTGGCGCTCGCGGATATCAAAGATTGGCCCGCGTTTAACGAGGTCTATCGGCAGTATTTCACCACGCATTTCCCGGCGCGCATGGCCTTTGCGACCACGGGCCTCGCGTTCGGTGCGCGGGTGGAAGTGCAATCGAACGCGTCGCTATGAGGATTTGGACGGCCCAAGAGACCGGTCAACTGATCTTGTGGCAGTAAATCGAAGTGCGCGATGCAGCTGGCAGGGCGCTACGCGGCGAGCGGCAGGGCCAGCAGCCGATCGTATTCTTTTTGGACGACCGCATAACATTCGCAGGAGCGCCGCTCGAGGCCCTTTCGATCGATGACCCGGATGCAGCCGTTCTCGTACTCGATCAAGTGCGCATCGCGCAGTTTGAGCGCTCCCTCCGTGGCCACGGTTTTCGGGACCCCCAGCATGTGGGCAATCAGGGCCGGCGTCATGAGCATCTCGTTGCTCTCCAGTCGATCCAAACTGAGCAAGAGCCAACGACATAACTGTTGATCGAGCGAATGATGTTTGTTGCAGGCGGCGGTCTGCACCATCTGAGTCATCAGAGCCTGGGTGTAGTGCAGGAGGAGGTGCATCAGGGGCCCTCCCACATTGAACTCTCGCTGCGCAAGTTCCGCGCTCAAGCGATACGCGCCACCCGCGCTTTGTACGATGGCCCGACTCGAGGTGGATCCGCCGCCCATGAATAGGGAGATGCCCACGACACCGTCGTTGCCGACGATGGCAATTTCGGCGGACTCGCCATTTTGCATGACGTAGAGCAGAGACACGATCGCGGTGGTCGGGAAATAAACATAACTGAGAACGGCGCCCGGCTCGTAGATGATTCTTGCCAAGGGCAGATCCACGTACTCGAGCACAGGCCGCCAGCGTTCCCACTGGTCAGGCGAAAGCGATGCCAAGAGCCGGTTATGCCTCGCCGTGTGGGCAGCATCACTCATAAGATATCGCCGCTCATGTGCAGAACAACCTCCGGATACAGGGACGCGGAGTATGGCGACCTCGTCGTGCCATGTCGGTACGCTATGGCACGGTGATGCTCAATGCGACGCCCCTCTGCACGTTTCAATTGCAAGCCGTCCGGATTGTGGTAAGAAGGGGTGTTTTCGAAGTGCTGTGTTCGTCGTGTACCCGCGTTGTTCAGGTCACTAGGGAGCGTCACAACATGAATGAAATCCTCGCTGCGGCTCGGGGCAAGTCACGCCGCGCCGTCCCATCCGCAGCCATCTTCGCAGCCTTATGCAGCATCAGCCTGAGTGCTGCCGCGCAACAGAACGTCGCTGGTGGCTCCAGCGGTAGCAGCACCGTGTTCGCGACCGGGAATTTCATACTGCCTGAGGGGATTTCTGCGGCACCGACTAGTTTCGGCGGAGGTTACCTCGTTTCCGACCCGGCAGCGGAGACGATAGACCAGATCGGCCCGAACGGCGGTGCCGCAACGGTGTTCAGTACGCCGGGCTTTAATGACTACGCGGGCACGCAACTGTCGAGCTACTACAACGGCACCTCGATCGCCGGGAAATATCTCGAGGTCGGCTCCAGCGGCTACACGGGCATGGGGGACCTGATCAACAGCAACGGCACGGCGACTGAGCTTTTCACAGCCGGCAATTCGAGTTTTTCGGGCGTCGTGACGGCCGCGTCGAACTATGGTTCCATCCGGAGCGGTCAAGAAGTTCTCATCAACCAATTGGCAGGCGCAAACGGGGCGGGCGAGATCGATGTACTCAACAAAAACGGCAGCTTGAGCACCTTTGCCGCGTTCCCGGAGGCAACCACGCTCAGCCCAGGCTCGTCGGTATCGCGCGCATTCGGCATTGGGTTTGCGCCGAGCGGATTCGGCAAGTACTCGGGAGACCTATTTGCGAGTGACGACGCCAGCGGCAGTCTGTACGTCGTCAATGCGCAAGGGCAGTCTAGCCTCTTTGCTCAGATCAGCTTGCCGGCCGGCGCGACGTCCCCGGGTCTGCGGCAATTCGCGTGGGCGCCGAGCGGGTTCGGCCAGTACAGTGGGGACCTGTTCGTATCGGTCGCCTCACAAATTGACGGCGGCGGTTCGGCCGGGGAAATTGAAGTGTTCAACGCGAACGGTCAGGAGGTCGGACTCTACGATCAGGGCTCGGGAGCCAACCCCTTGGATCCGCGCGGCCTGCTGTTCACCAGCATCAAAGGGCAAACCGAGTTGCTTGCGGTTAATGCGGATCCGCAAATCGATGTCATCACGCCCGCGAGCTTCAAGGCCACAGCGGCTCCCGAGATCGATGCCAACACGGCTTCGGCATCGCTAACACTTTTGTTTGGGGGTCTTGCCGTGCTGGCTAGGCGCCGCCGCCGGTGTGCCGGCGCGCCGCGGACTGCTTGACCGCTCAGCGGTCGCGTAACCTGGATTCGCCGACGCAATTTTCAACTGCGTGGATGTTCTGTGCTTGAGCCCGGTGACTCGCCTAGAGTCCGGATCTGAAAAATTGTTACAAGGACCGATGATGAAGCACTGTATGACGCTTGGTACGTTATTGATTACTCTCGTGACTGCCGCCTGTTCTTCGGGGGGCAACGGCGGAGCCGGAGCAAGCCCCGGCGTTCCCAACGAAGCCTACGAAGCGGCCAAAGCCCAGGTACTCGACGTGAGCTTCAAGAACTGTGGTGATTTCTGGGGTAGCGTTTACAAGAAGGACCCCAACGCGCTTGATTTCACGGCTGCCAAGGAGTACCAATTCAAGAACCTAAAACTGAACCTCGAGACGTTCCCTACCCCGCTTACCGAAGCTGACAAGGCGAATGGTCTCCAATGGCGGGGCCAGGTTTCTTTCGCCGCCGATGCGACTCGTGAACGCCCCATTGGCGGGAAGGACTGGTCTCCTTGGAGCGACGGCTTTCGCGCAGCATTCAATCGCTTCTTGATCGAGCAGGTAAACGGCAAGATCAAGATGGACGGTGGCACGGCTTTACGGGCTACCTGTCCTGTATGACGCGTGCCGGTTTGGATCGCAAACCACGTTAAATTACGTCTTGACGCCTTTTGTTTGAAATGTTTTTGGCCTACTCTATTTTCATGGGTTGATTCAATAGGGAGCGTCGCAAGATGAATAAGATCATTGCTCCAAGGCGGTGCCGCTCTCGACATTCCGTCCTGTCGACAGCAATCTTCGCAGGCCTTGGCTGCGTCAGCCAGAGCGCGCTGGCGACGGTCGCCGCAATACCGGCGCGCCACGAATGAGCTGAGGTCGCAGAATCCGTGAGAACGCAGGACATGGATGTCTCTTGATAGTTGAGGCCTATAAACCCTAGTGCTTAAGGAGACATCATGAAACTTGGATTCGCCATTGCAGCCTTGGTGTTGGCCGGCGCAGCCCTCATTGTGCCGTTTTCGGGCTCGCTAATGCTGATCTCGACTATTGCCGCGATCATCGCCGCGTTGTTCGGCGATCGAAACTTCGTCATCGCCACCGTGGTTCTCAACTGCGTTGATGTCCTGTTCTTGAGCCCGGTGATTCGCATGCAGGCGGGGTTCGGCGGCTGCGTCTTCCTGGCGCTTCTGTTCCTCCTGCCGCTCCTGGCGCTGCGGATCTATGCGAGCGGCAAAGTACGGCTCGGCCCCAAACCCATTGCCAATTGATCTCCGACCGAAACGGCGCAAGGATCCCATCATGAATAACCGCGTGAGCCTCTGTATTTTATCGGCCGGTTTCTTGGTCGGCGGCTGCTCCTCCGGCAGTGGTGCCGCGGGGGCGGGACCCAATGTACCCAGCGCAGCCCTAGACGCGGCAAAGGCCCAGATCCTGGACGTCAGCTTCAAGAACTGCGGCGAATACTGGGGCAGCGTTTACAAGAAGCTTAACCCTCTGGACTTCACGCCTACCGGCGAGTTCCAGATCAAGAATCTAAAGATGGTTGTCGAGGGCAACCGAATGCCGCTGACAGACGCTGAGAAGTTAAATGGCATCCAATGGCAGGGTTACATTAATTTTTCCGCCGATGCGTTTCGCGAACGCAATATTGGCGGGAAGGACTGGTCGCCGTGGAACGACGGATTCGGCGCGCCGTACAATGCGATTCGGATTCTGATCGTGAACGGACAGGTCAAGATGAACGGTGACACTTCTTTGCGGGCAGCCTGTCCGCAATGATGCTCAATTTCGCGATGCGGACGAGGTCGTATCAGCAATTCTGACGCGCCACGGTAGTCAGTCGGCGGCGACGTAAGTCTCGTGATGCCAGACACCGGCCGTCTCGACCAAGGTAGTCACGGAGTTGGCGAGCGCGCACACGGCATGAGCGGCATCGTGGAGCGCGAGCACGTCCGCCTCGGTCGGCGCCTTAGCGCCCGTGAACAAAATCGCCGGCTGCAGGATCACATGCGCAACCCAGGGATCGCCGGCGGAGTTGGTCGCGATGATCCCCTCGGGCGTATCGCCATAGTGCTCGATCACGTAGCCGAATAGGTCTGCGAGTCGCAGAAAGCTTTGCATGTGGCCGCTCGACAAGGCCGCGATGAACGCGGCCTCTGGACTCACGTCGAGCCGGTGCGACGCCGGGGTGGTCATGAATCGCGCAGGACTCGTCTTGAACTCGGCTCCTGCGCGTGTCCACGCGATCGCTGCGGTGCAGGTATTCATAAAGGCAGCTCCAAAGCCGCGGTTAACTCACGTCTAAAACTGGTAGGTCAAGTCGATGCCCGCCGTGAGCGGCTGATTGGTGATGATTCGCGTGAAATCCGGTTGCGGCTCGTTCTCCGTGAACATGCTCTCAAGCTGCGCATGCTTGTTGGTCAGATTGTTGACGAAGCCGCTTGCGGTCCACTTGTCCTTGAACTTGAGTCCGGCGCGGAAATTGACCAGGCTGTAACCGGGTAATTGTTTGTAGATGCCGGTGAATTCGTACGGGTCCGAGAAGAAGATCGAATAGTGCGGACCCGTGTAAGCATCCTCCAAGCGAGCCGTGAGCGTGAAATTGGCGGAAATCGGTAAGGCATAATTCAGCGCCGCGGTGCCGCTGACGGGCGCCACCTCGGGCAGCGTATGGATCGGCTGGATGATCCAATGCGGACCACCATCCAGGTATTCATACAAGTAGCCGATCGCGAATTCGAACTGGAATCCTGCGCCGAGCTCCGTGCGCGTATCGAGATCGATGCCGTAGATATGCGCGTAGTTCCCGTTGATGTTGAGCGCCCAGTCGTTCGGATACGCCTCGAGTTGAATATTGCGCCAGTCCTCGTAATAGACACTCGCGTTCACGGTCATGCGACGGTCGAAGAGCCGCGCCTTCTCGCCGAGTTCGAAGCTCCAGACCTTGTCCGGCGAGTATGACGTCGGCCACTTACCCGTCGTATAGCCGGCTTGGGCAAACGCGCTGCCCCAGGCGGCACCCGTGGTCGGGTAAACGGCGTTGCCACCGCCGGGACGAAACCCGCTCGCGATGGTCGCATAGGTCATGAGGTCCGCACTGAAAGTGTAACTGAGATTGAACTTCGGATTGAAACTCGTCGACGACAGGGCAATGACCCCGGAACAAGACGGGGAGGCCGCGCCATTGCCGGAGCCCCAGCCGCTGATGCACGACGAGAAATTGTAGTTATAGTGGTTGATGCGGCCACCGACATCAACCTTGAGCTCATCGGTGAGCGCATAGGCCGCGTCACCGAATGCCGCGAATTGCTTGATGGTCGTCGGCGAGTAGGCATCGAACCAGTTCGGTGTGGTCGCCGGCGCGAGCGTGCCGAGATCCATGAACGTCCCATAATTCGGTGTCGTGCCGTTGAACTGCCACAAAGAGTAAAGGTTGCTGTAGTAAAGGCCGGTCACCCAGCTCAGACGGCCCTTGTCAGTCGACGTCAAACGCAGCTCCTCGGTGAGCTGGTGCGAGGGATCCGCTTCCGTGCCGTGCTCCGGACCTGACCCGGTCGGGCCGTAGAAACCGGGGTTCGGCAGGCCATAGTTGGAGGCATAGGTGATGCCTTCGAGCGGGTTATTGAAGGCCTCGCTTGCCTCTTCGGTCTGCACCGACAATCGATCCCAGCGCGAGGTTGCCGAGGTCAGATCGAAGCCATCAAAACTATAGTTAATGTTCAGGCTATAGGCCGTCAAGGAGTCGGTCAGCGGCTCGGAAATATCGAACGGCTGGTAGTGCACCAAGTTGCCGGGCGTGCTGTCGAACGCGCTGATGCCGCTCTGGTCGCTGCGCGTGTGGAAATAGGCCGGCGTGATCTTGAGGTTTTCGGTCGGCTGCCAGAGGGCGGACACGCGCACCGTGTAGATCTGATACGCGTTCGACCCCGGATAATTCGCCTGGACCGTGGCGTCCTGGACGGGGCCACGAATGGTGCCGACCGGGTCGCCGACCGCGAGCGGGGCGTCATTGAGGACGGTACGGGTGATCCAGCCACTCGTGTAGTTTTCGGTACCGACGAGTCGCAGTGCGAAGACATTGTCGACCAGCGGCAGGTTCGCCATGCCGCTGACCTGATGATTGAAGCCACCGCCGTCGGTGCCTGACAAGACGGTGCGAATATTGGCGTCGAACGACGTCAACTCGGGCTGGTTGGTGATGAGCCGGATCGTGCCGCCCATGGAACCCGAACCGAACAGCGTGCCTTGCGGACCACGCAAGATTTCGATGCGGTTCAGGTCGTACAGATCGGGATCAATGACGACGTGACCATTTTGTGCACTCGCGGGTCCGGACAAGGGGATGTCGTCGAGGTAGAGGCCCACCGTCGCGGAGTTGCCGCCGCTCGAGGTCATGCCGCGCATTTCGATCTCTGTTTGGCTCGGGCCTTCGCTCTTCAGCGACACGCCGGGTGTCGCCTGGGCGAGCACGGCCAGGGAAGGCACGCCGCGCGCCACCAAGGCGTCGCCGCTGATCGCGGCAATGCTCATCGGTGTGGTCTGTACCGTGGACTCGCGCTTTTGTGCGGTGACGACGATCTCCCCCAAGGAGTCCTCGCCGGCATCGCTCGGTGCCGCCAGCGCGCTCGGAACCCAAGCCAGTGGCGCAGCGCCGATGGCCAGTGCGAATACGATCGACGTCGAGCTCTGTCGCGGCATCATCCCACCTCTTGTTATGTTTCCCGGCGGAACGCTCTCAAATTCGAACTAAAAAGAGCCTTAAAATAAAATGGTGCAGTCCGGCGCTTGCATGCACGCTAGTGATGCGCCAACGCGGCCACTGTTGCCCGCGAACGTCGCGCGTAAACTGTGGGGGCCGACTCGCGATCTCGGGCCGATTCAACCCGCACCAAAACCGCGCAGGTCAACTAAAAAGAGCCGAGCGTGAACCAACTGGCCGTCGTGCACTGCGCAGAGCGGACGGGTACACTCAGATCGCACTCGCAACACGGCGGCCTTAACAATCATGCATATCGCACCCGCTGGCTTACCGGCTCGGAACTGATCGGCGCGCATGCCTCACCCGCGACAGATCTCGGCGCCGCAGGATCTACCGCTCGTTCTCATCGTCGAAGATGACCCGCGTATGCGCGCGCTGCTGCGCAGCGTCCTGCGCGGCAATGGCTTTCGCACGCTGGAGGCCGGCAATTTGAAGGACGGACTCGAGTTTGCGACGAGCGCCTTGCCGCAGCTCATCGTCGTTGATCTGGGGCTGCCCGACGGTCACGGCACCGAGCTCGTGCGCCGCGTCCGCGAGTGGTCGTCGATACCGATCTTCGTTTTGTCCGCTTGCGACCGGTCTCAGGACAAGGTCGCCGGGCTCAACGCCGGTGCGGACGATTACGTGACGAAGCCGTTCACGCCCGAAGAGCTGGTCGCGCGCGTGCGCGCCGCGCTACGGCGCATGGCGGCGCGCGAGCGGCCGCTCGCGACAGCCGCGTTCGAAACCGGGGATCTGCGCGTCGACATGATCCGGCGCATCGTTACGGTGAGCGGGCGCCGGATTTACCTCACGCCCACCGAATATCGCTTGCTTGTCACGCTCGTGCACCAAGCCGGCAACGTCGTGACCCATGAGCGGCTGTTGTCGGAGGTCTGGGGCCCGAACAAGACCGATTGCATCCACTATGCGCATATCTATATGACGCATCTGCGCCGCAAAGTGGAGCCGGATCCGATGAATCCGGTCTATCTGATGACCGAAACAGGTATCGGATACCGCCTCGCGGCACACTGAGTGCCGTGCGCCCGCTGATGCAGCGAAGCTTTCGATCGCAAATCAGTCAAGCGGCTGACACGCCGAAATTTCCCACGGATACCGACACGAAGATCTCGTACCGAACTCTGGTCCCGTACGGCGCAAGTCTGCTCGCCACCGCAGTGAGTTCCCTGTTCGCCTGGGCTCTCGAGCCGTGGATCGCGCTGGACAGTCTCGTCATGGTGTACCTGGTCGGCGTCGTCGCGATTGCTGCGCGTTACGGTCGCGGCCCATCGATCGTGGCGGCCGTCGCGAGCTCCCTCGCGTTCGATTTTTTCTTTACGCGACCCTTCTTTTCCCTGCGCATTGCCGATCCGCGGTTGGTCATGACCGTGGCGGTGATGCTGCTCGTAAGCGTCGTGATCAGCCAGCTCACGGCCGCACTGCGCGACCGAAGTCGCGCAGCCATCGAGCATGCGCGGCGCATAGCAGCCTTGTATTCATTGACGCGAGATCTCGCGCGTGCAAGCGATGAAGCGCAGATTCTCGACGCCGCCCGACGTCATGTCGTAAGGCTCGTGGCCGGCGAAGTCGAGATCCTGCGTTCCAGCGGCGCCTCCGAGTCCGGCATCAGTGAAGTTGCGACGAGGCTTCACCCGGACGCTGAGGCCACCGTTCTGCCGCTGCTGGCGGCAGGTCGATCGCTCGGCGTCATGCTCGTGCGTCCCAGCGCGCCGGGCGCGCGCCTGCATGGGCGACAAGCGCGATTTCTCGGCAACTGCGCGAAACAAGTCGCGAGCGCGCTGGAGCGGGAACGGCTCGTGCGCGCCGCGCATGCGTCGGAGCGCGCCGCGCAGGAGGAGCAGTTGCGTAACTCTCTATTGGCGTCCGTCTCGCATGATCTTCGGCAACCGCTCACGGTCATCGAAAGCGCCGCGACGAGTCTTCTCGAGGGGCCTGCGGCCCCCGGCGATCCTGTCTACACGGAGCGCATCAATCTGCTGGTCTCAGAAGCACGGCAGATGTCGGATACCGTGAATAAGATCCTGGATATGACCCGGCTCGAATCTGCGCCGGTGCAACTCGAGCGGCAGTGGGTTCCGATCGAGACGATCCTGCTCGGTGCGCTCGATCGTGTGCGCAGCCGCCTGGCCGGGCATGTCGTGCTTACGGACATTCCCGCGAAGTTGATCTGGACTTATGTCGACGCACTGGTATTCGAGAAGCTGCTCACCAATCTACTCGAGAACGCGGCCAAATACAGCAAGCCGGGCAGCACTGTGGGGATCTCGGCGCGCAGCGTCGACGCTGCCCTGGAGATCCGGATCAGCGATGAAGGCGATGGCTTGCCGGCCGGCGATCTCGATGCCGTGTTTCAAAAATTCCGACGTGGCGACCAGCGCAACGCCGTGCCCGGAATCGGCCTCGGGCTTGCAATCTGCCGCGCCGTCGTCGAGTTACACGGGGGAACGATCACGGCGTATCGGCGACCGATCGCCGGCACGGAATTCGTGGTACGGCTGCCGACGATCCCGGGCGCGCCCGAGGAAACGGAGTAACGGGCCCCTCGCTAAGCAGGTTTTTAAAGGCTGGAGGGTCAGATCGCCGCGTCAATCGCAAGCGCGAGCGCACCCAAGACGCCAGCCTGCGCACCGAGGCGTGGCGCCACCACGTACGCATCGATGCCGGCCGCGAGTTCGGGCCGATCCACGTAGCCGCCCAACCAATGCTGTAGACGGCGTCTGATCAAGGGCAGCAATCGAGTCTGCTGCATGACGCCACCGCCGAGCAGTAGTCGCCTTGGTGACAAGGTCAAGGTCAGTTGCGCGCACAACTGCGCGAGGTAGTCGGCCTCGATTTCCCATTGCGGGTGCGCGGCGTCCAAGTGCTCCAACGAAGCCCCCGAACGCGCGCTGATCGCCGGCCCCGAGGCGAGACCTTCCAGACAATCGCCATGAAACGGACAGACGCCCTTGAAACTCGCATCGAGCGCATGGCGCCGAGGGTGGATATGCCCGACCTCCGGATGCAAGAGGCCTTGAAGCGGCCGACCGGCAACGATGGCGCCGCCGCCGATACCGGTGCCCACCGTGACATAGACGAGGTCAGCCACATCCTGGGCGCCACCCCAGCGATGCTCGGCGAGCGCTGCGCCGTTAACGTCCGTATCCAAGCCGATCGGGCAGTCAAAGACACGGGACAAGGACCCCAGGATGTCGGTCCCGCTCCAGTCCGGCTTGGGCGTCTTCAGGATGGAGCCGTATTGCGGCGATTCCCGGCGCAGCTCGACCGGACCGAAGGAGCCGACCCCAATCGCGGCCATCGGGCCGCGCTCCCGCTCCTGGCCCTGGAGCCAAGACAGCATCCGGGGCAGGGTGGTCGACGGATGGGCAGTGGCGAAGCGTTCCTCGACCAGGAGCCGTCCGGCCTCATCGCCGATCGCGCATACGAATTTCGTGCCGCCGGCCTCGACCGCGCCAAATAGGCGCCGCGGTAACTGGTTCATGTGCGCATTCCCCCCTCTGACCATATTGCTGTTGTTCGCGATATCCAAGCACGTCGGTTCGCATTACAATCGATTTCAAACAGGATGTCATCAGAACAGCCAGTCTCTTGGGTCGGGGGGCCCGAAGCATGAAACCCAGCGTATGAAAACAGACATCGGGATCGATGCGTCCGCGGCAGTGCCTCGGGCCACGAGCATTCGGCTGATCAAATGGCTGACCTATTTGATGTTCATGATGTTTGCGATGACCACGGATTCGGTCGGCGTCATCATCCCGCAAATCATCCAGCAGTTCCGGCTCAGCATGGCGCAGGCCGCCTCGTTTCAATACGTGACCATGCTCGGCATCGCCCTGGCTGGCCTCCTGCTGGGATTCCTCGCCGATAAGATCGGTCGCAAGAACACGATCATCCTCGGGCTCGTGTTGTTTACGCTCAACTCCTACTTGTTTTCCGTCGGCCGGTCGTTCGGCTTCTTCGTCTGCCTGCTCGCCATCTCGGGCGCGGCCATCGGCATCTTCAAGACCGGCGCGCTCGCCCTGATCGGCGATATCTCGACCTCGACGACGCAGCACACGGCAACGATGAACATGGTCGAGGGCTTTTTCGGCGTGGGCGCGATCATTGGACCGTACATCGTCACCTTACTGCTCGGTCGCGGCGTGTCCTGGCAATGGCTCTACGTGATCGTGGGCACGCTGTGCGCCTCACTGATAGCGATCGCCTTGCTCGCGCGCTATCCTGTGAACCAGCAACGCTCGGCCGAGCCCATCGATCTGAAGCGCACGGCCGCGATGATCAAGAATCCCTATGTGCTCGGCTTCAGCCTCGCCGCCTTTTTCTATGTCGCGACCGAATGCGCGATCTATGTCTGGATGCCGACACTGCTCGCCGACTACGACGGCCCGGCGAAGCTCTTGGCGACCTATGCGCTGCCCGTGTTCTTCGTGCTGCGCGCCGGCGGCCGATTTCTCGGCGGCTGGCTGCTCGGTCGCTATGCCTGGGCCGGGATTCTGACGCTGCTGAGCTTGTGCATCTTCGTGTGCTTTCTCGGCAGCGCGATCGGCGGCGTGCGCGTCGGCGTGTACTTGCTGCCGCTCAGTGGTTTATTCATGTCGGTCATTTATCCGACGCTGAATTCCAAGGGCATCAGCTGCTTCGCCAAGTCCGAGCACGGCGCGGTGGCGGGCGTGATCTTGTTCTTCACCTGCGCCGGCGCGGCCCTGGGGCCGCTCGCCATGGGTGCGGTCAGCGATCATTTCGGTCATGCCCGCTATGGCTTCCTGCTGGCGACCCTTTATGCCGGCATCCTGGTCGCGGGGACCGTCGCCAATTCGATCTGGCATCCCGCGCGCGCGCAACTGCGCACGCGCGATCGTCGCGATTATGGCGAGGTGGCGCACGTCGAGGCTTAAGCCTTGCTCGCGAGGAATTTCTGGCAGGCCGAGCGGCCGCTGTCGTCGCTCGGCAGTTTCGTGCAGACATCCGACATCCGCGAATGCAGCACGCGAATATCCGCCGCGGCGCGCTGCTTCTTGCCCCAGTCACGCAGGTGCTCATCGAGGGATTCGAGCCGACGTCGCGTGCGCGCCTGGATTCGGTCCGGTCCGTCCAACTCCGCGATCACCTCGAGTCCGACGGCTCTGATCTTGGCGTGATCCTTCGGGGTCAAACGCAGCAGCGCATTGAGGTACAGACTGCCCCATTGAAACCGCGTCGCGATTCCCTGGGACTCGCGGTACGCGCGTTCATACCAGGCGAGCGCCTGGGGAACCGCGCCGCGCTTTTCCTCGATCTCACCGAGATCGGCCATATAGTAGTAGGGCGCCTTCGCCGTCTTGAGCTCCGCGTTGAGCATCGCGTACAAGCGTGACGTGTCGCCCAGCTCCTCGTAAATGTAGGAGGCCGAATTGACGATGCCGGCGCGCACGTACGGGTCGCTCGACTTCTGCAGCGCCGCCGACACGCGCGCCCGCGCATCCGCCGCGAGTGCCGGCGGGATGACGTGAGGTTTCGCAAACTGCTTCACGACCGCGAGCTTAGTGGCGAACGCGGCCAGTTGATCCGCCGGAATGACCTTGGGGTCGTTGGCCACTGCATCCATGGCCGCCGACCAGTCGCGCGCGAACTTCGCGGCCACCGTAGGTCCCTGCTTCTGGACGGATGTAAAGAACGCCTCACCCAAGCCCTCGAGCGTATCGACGATCTTTGGCGCGATCGAGGCATCGCCGACCAGAGCGATAATTTGCGCGGTCGTCGCCGGGGTCGGCGCGAAAATGCCGGCCACCACGGTGAGCCGCGCGCGCTCGACGGGGTTCAAGCCCGGGCAGCTCGCGGCTGCCTTGTCGAGGCTTTGACCCACGGCAGGTTTATCGCCCTCGGCGACATCGCCGATCTCCCAGGCATAGTACGCGAGCCGCTGACAGTCCGATGCGCTGAGCGCGCCGGGGTCTCGCTTCAAATCGCCGAGGACGTCCGCAATCGGTTTGACTTCACCGAGCGCCGCATCGAGCAAGTCAGCGTATTGCGACAAATCGACGCCGCCCGAGATGCGCGTGATTTCGCGTTGATCGGACCTCAGGATCACGACCGTCGGATATCCGGACACATGGAAGGTCTCACCCCATTTCTGCGCGCCGGGCGCGTCGCCATCGAGGTAGACGGGCACGAACTGGCGCGTCTTCGCGATGAAATCGCTGCGCGAGAACACCGAGGACTTCAATTGCTGGCAGGGCGGGCACCATTTTGCGCCCCAGTACAGAAACACGGGCTTGTGGCTCTGTTCCGCCGCAGCGAAAGCCGCCGGCATATCGCCGTTGAACCATTCGATACCCGGTGCATCGCTATGCTGCGCATGGGCAACGAAGCTCGAGCCACAGGCGAGCAAGCATAGAACCATGGTCCACACAGATTGCTTACGCATCACGAGTTCCTTTCACTCAATTCGGTTTGCGATCAAAGACCAACAAGGTGGAGCTCGCCGAGGCGTACAGCCGACCTTGCGTGTCGACCAGTTTCGCTTCGGCAAAGGCGACGCGACTGCCCATCGAGAGCACCGTGCCTTCCGCGCGGACCTCACCGGTCGCATGGGTGATCGCGCGGTGATAGGCGACTTTGAGCTCGAGCGTCGTATACGCACGCGTCGCCGACAGCATCGAGTGGACCGCGCAACCGCAGGCCGAATCGAGCAGGGTTGCGGCATATCCGCCATGCACGGATCCGATCGGGTTATAGGCGTGCAGTCCCGGAACACCGCGAAAGACGACGCGTCCTTCCTGGACCTCATGTAAATCGAAATGCAGCGAATCGCCGATCGGCGGCCGTTTCCCGGCCGCGAGCCAGGCTTGCAATTGTTCGAGTCCGCTGAGCTGGGCCGTCGCGTCGGGCATCTTTGCTTCCTACCGTTGAGGTGTCCATATTATGATACGCGGTGTCCATGGCTGAACTAAAACGCTACATCGCCGAAATCCCAGATTTCCCGCGGCCCGGTATCCTGTTTCGAGACATCTCCCCCTTGCTCCGTGACCAGTTCGACTTAGCCTTGAGTGCGCTCGAGGACCTGTTGACGGCCAGTGAGTGGGCGCAGGTCGATGCGCTCGCGGGCATCGAATCGCGGGGTTTCATCTTGGGTGCAGCACTCGCGGCGCGCCGCGGCAAGGGCTTTGTCTTGGTCCGAAAGCAAGGCAAATTGCCGCCGCCCGTCGTCGATCAGGCGTATGCGCTCGAGTACGGCTCCGGGATTCTCGAAATGCAGCCGGGCCAAGGTCGCCTGATTCTGGTCGACGATGTGCTCGCGACCGGGGGCACGATGACGGCGGCGGCCGAATTATGCTTGCGCGCCGGCTACGGCGTGCAGGCGCTCATCACACTCATCGATCTTCAGCTCGTCAGCGACTATCGCTGGCGCGAACATCGGATCCGCGCGGCAGTCAGTTACTGAGCTGCGGTAACCATGACCCTGGCTCATGTGGTGTTGATCCTGGCGGCCCTCTGGGCGGGTGCCCAAAACGCCTTGGCGGGTGGCGGCACCTTCATCACCTTTCCGGCCCTGCTGTATGCAGGTCTCGATCCCCGTGCCGCGAATATCACCTCAGCCGTGGCCTTGTTCCCGGGTCAAGTGACAACCGGTCTTTCCGGACGGAGTCTCGTCACGGGCGCCGTCGGCTTGTCGGTGCGTACGCTGATTATACTCAGTCTGGTGGGTGGAGCGCTGGGCGCGATCCTGCTGCTCGCGACGCCGGTCTCGATCTTCACGCGACTGGTCCCGTACTTGGTGCTGTTCGCGACCGTGGTATTTGCCTGGGGCAGCTTTTTTCGCAAAGCAGGCGACGGAAACCAGACACCGCAGCTAAGTGCGCGAAGCGCCGCGGGCCTGCAGCTCCTGATTGGGATCTACGGCGGCTATTTTGGCGGCGGCATCGGCATTTTGATGCTGGCCGCGCTGACCGCGGTGGGTATGGCCGTGCGCAACGCCGGTGCCACGAAAAATGTGCTCGCCGCCATGATGGGCGGCAGCTCGGTCCTGGTATTTTTGTTCAAGTCACGCTTCGACTGGCAGCTCGTCGCCTATGTCGCGATTGCCGCCATCATCGGCGGTCAGATGGGTGTATTCCTGCTCCGCCGCATCAACGAGACGGCCCTGCGTATTGGTATCACCGCGATCGGTCTGATCCTGACCGTCGCCTTGTTCATCCGTTCCTGAACTGGAGATTTCGATGCTTTCCGATATTGCCATTGCGCAACGCGCGACATTGTTACCGATCGCCGATGTCGCGGCGAAAATCGGCATCCCGGCCGACGCGCTCGACGCCTACGGGCGTTACAAGGCCAAGCTCACGCTCGATTATCTCGCGAGCCTGGAGTCGCGCCCGACCGGCAAACTCATCCTGGTCACGGCAATGAGCCCGACGCCGGCGGGTGAGGGGAAGACCACGACGACCGTCGGCCTCGGCGATGCGCTCAACCGTATCGGCAAGCGCGCCATGATTTGCCTGCGCGAACCGAGCCTGGGTCCCGTGTTCGGACTCAAAGGCGGCGCCGCCGGCGGCGGCTACGCGCAAGTCGTGCCCATGGAGGACATCAACCTGCACTTCACGGGTGACTTCAATGCGGTCGCGCTCGCGCACAATCTCCTGTCAGCACTGATCGACAATCATATTCACCACGGTAACGAACTGCGCATCGATGTGCGCCGCATCACCTGGAAGCGCGTCATGGACATGAACGACCGCGCCCTGCGACAGATCGTCTGTTCGCTCGGCGGCACGGCGAACGGCTTTCCGCGTCAGGACGGTTTCGACATCGTGGTCGCCTCCGAGGTCATGGCGATCCTCTGTCTTGCGACCAGCCTCCAGGATCTCAAGCAGCGACTCGCGAATATCGTGATCGGGTACACCTTCGACCGCCAACCCGTACGCGCGAGCGACCTGCGCGCCGAAGGCGCGATGACGGTGCTGCTGCGTGAGGCGCTGAAACCCAATCTCGTGCAGACGCTGGAGAACAACCCGGCATTCATCCACGGCGGCCCGTTCGCGAACATCGCGCATGGCTGCAACTCCGTGCTCGCGACGCGCACCGCGCTCAAGCTTGCCGACTATGTCGTCACCGAGGCTGGTTTCGGTGCCGATCTCGGCGCGGAAAAGTTCGTCGACATCAAGTGCCGCAAGGCGGGCTTGCAGCCTGCTGCGGTCGTCATCGTCGCGACCCTGCGCGCCCTGAAGTATCACGGCGGCTGTACGCTCGCGGAGGTCAGCCAGGAGAACCTCGCGGCGCTCGAGCGCGGCATCCCGAATCTCGAGCGACACGTGCACAACGTGCGCGAGCACTACGGTCTGCCCTGCGTCGTGTCCGTCAATCATTTCTCGCACGACACGGACGCCGAGTTTCAGCTGCTCGAAGCACGGCTCGCGGGTCAGGGCGTACAGGCCATTTCGGCGCGCCATTGGTCCGAGGGTGGAGCGGGCGCCGAGAATGTCGCGCGCGCCGTTGTCGCGCTCGCCGATAAAGACAACAAGAGCTTCCATTTTGTGTACGAAGACACGCTGCCGCTCTGGGACAAGCTCTGCGCCGTTGCCACCAAGATTTACGGCGCCGGCGAGGTCGTGGCGCACCCCAGCGTGCGAACTAGAATCCAGCAATTGCAAGACGTCGGCTATGGACATTACCCGATCTGTGTCGCAAAGACGCAGTACTCTTTTTCGACGGATCCGCAACTGCGCGGCGCCCCCTCAGGTCACGTCGTCGAGGTACGTGAGGTGCGTCTCGCAGCAGGCGCAGAATTCATCGTGCTCGTCTGCGGCGACATCATGACGATGCCGGGGTTGCCCAAGGTGCCAGCGTCCAATCAGATCGACATCGACGCACAGGGTCAGGTCGTGGGCTTGTTTTGATGCGCGCTGCCGGTGGGTATTTTTCGCGAACAGATTTTGGCCTTATCGAACCGCACCGAGTTCTTGATCGTTTTTTTCGGGGCCTTTGGGTTCGCCTTGATCAGCACCGCGGCTTACCTTTTCGGCTTTCGGCCGTCGCCAACCATTACCGAGCAACACTTGCGGTTCCTGCTCGTCTACGAGCCAGTGACCCTGGTCGTCCTATGCGGCTTTCTAAGGATCCGGAAGTGGACACTCAAGCGAGTTGGACTGACTTACCAGCTCAGCGACGCGCTTGTCGGTGTTGCGCTCGCGGTCGGCGCCTACATCGGATATGTAGCGCTTTGGTTGCTCGCGGTCGCAGCGGACCTACGGCCCGGCTACCTCCATGGCGCGAAATCGCTGGTCGACGGCCACTTCGGCTTGCTGACCGTCGTGGCGGTCTCCATCGTCAACCCGCTATTCGAGGAACTCTTCGTCTGCGGTTATGTGATTAGTTTCGCCCAAGAGCGGGGTCGTCCCGCACTGGGGCTTAACGCGAGCATCGCGATCCGGCTTGCATACCACCTGTATCAAGGTGCCGTTGGCGTCGTCGGTATCATTCCGTTTGGACTCGTATTTGGAGTCTGGTTTTCAAGAACCCGTCGCCTATTGCCGGTTGTCGTTGCGCACGGTTTGACGGATTTTGTGGGGTTGGTTTCTTATATCCAGTAGCGCTCACCAGTCCTGTCGCTTGGAAAAGAACCCGGCGTGCCTCGCTGCATTGAGTGAACGCACTTCAATCGAATTCGCGCGGACGCTGATCAGCGCGTCGTCCGCCGTGCTGGGACCTCGGGAATGGGGCTGCAAGCTCTTCGTCGGTGATCTCACGACGGCGACAAATCTTACAAAAGTCTTTCCTAGGATCGTCATATCCTTAGCCTCTGTTAGCATGAACGGGTGCCGCGAGTCTGAATTAGACGATCAAGGGAGAAAATGGAAGTGCGAATACCTATTGCGATTCTTATGGCGGCCGCGGTAGCGATGACCGCGGTGGCGGCGGACTCTTCGGCCATTGACGGGCACTACCACTATGACCAGTATGTCGTCACGCTACCCAATGGTCGCACTCTCGGTTTGAAGGATTTGGGTGCGACGGACGCCACACTCGACATTACGGCGTCCGGCACGATCACGCTTCATATGACGATGAGCTCGGGCAAGCTGGTCGCGCAGTCGGCGAAGATCGTCTCGCTGCAGTTTTCCCAGGGCAAAGGCTATTGGATCGCGCAATGGCCGGACATGAGCTACCCCGTTCGCGCTGAAATCTCCATCGCCGGCGGCGTCTTGACCACCGACACGCGGTTCGAAGAACGATCGGACCCAGAGCGATTCGGGTCGACTGAGCACGCGGTGCTGAAGAAGGTTTCGAGCCCTTGAGCTGCGCGCGCATCAATATGCGCTGGGAGGATGTCATCGCCGTCGACAGGCGAACGCGTTCCACTGTCTTGACGAGTGCCGCGAGCAGCTTCTTGGTTTCGCCTGCAAGCTTCTACGATACGCAGGATGCAGTGACTTACCTGGACGCTCATTTACCTGGATCTCTTCGCCAACATGGCCTATCGGCCTAGCGCCTGACCGGTGAGTGAAAAAATCGTGACTTTCGGCGCCGCCGGCTTCGAGTTGGGCTTGCCGCTGCTGATCGCTTTACTGTACCCGCGATTGCCACCTTTGCGACGCAAGCTCGTCGTGCTGCTCGGAGCGTTGTCACCCGCTGTCTTGATTTACGTCTGTCTCATCGCAGAGCACCTTGCCGCCGCCGATGACCTCGGCGGACGGTGGGCGTTCTATGCGGTCTGGGAAATTTCATTTTTCCCGTACCTTGCTGCCCTGATCGCGGGTCTGGCCGTCTCCTTTGCCTCGCAGCCGCGCACGCTAATTGCACGCTACGCGATGGGTTTCATTTGCGCACTACTTGCGGTCATTGCTCTACTCATGCTCGCAAAAATGGCGCCTGGAGCGTGACGATCATCAGTCTATGCCCCGACCGATCAATCCGCGCGGCTCCCATCCGGCTTGCGCACCTCGAAGAGCACCGGCATGGGCGGCAGATCGGCAAAGCGTAGTGTGATCGTGACCCGGTCGCCGGGTTTGATCGGCCGTGCCGCTCGCATGAGCATGAGGTGATAGCCCGAAAGCTCAAATCGCAGTGTCGTATGCGCTGGGATCACCAAGCGATCGAGCCCCAGCATCTGCATGGAGCCCGCGTGCATCTCGTTCCGATGCAGCGAGACGTCCCCATAGTCCGCGCTCGAGGCCCCAAGCAACATGGCCGGCGTCGCGCCCGGATTGGTCACCGTCAGATACGCGGCGGCCGGCAAGTCGCCGGGCAACCAGCGGATCCAAGCCTCCGTCACCTGAGGCGTCGCCACGGCAGATGGCGGCACGGCGGGCGCCAAGTTCGTGGCATCCGGTTTCGCGACGGCCGCGCTTGCACACAGCACGAGTGCGCTCACCCCCAGCCCGGCGGCCAGCGCGTGCCTCCTCGTCGAACGATTTTGCTCAGAACGCATAACTTAATCCTACGGTACCCGTCCAATGTGGGAACAACTGATAACCGGACAAATTACTGTACACGGGAACTTGGATCACGGTGTAGGCGTGCAGTGCATGAACGACTTGCAGCGTCAGTCCCGGACTCAAGTAGGCGACGGTCCCGGCAGTATCCGTGGTATCGGCGAGTGCGCCTTGATCCGCGTTCTTGCGCGAGAGATTCAGCTGCAACTGCGGTATCCAGCGCGGATCCGCCTCATAGCGCAGGCCGAAGCTCATCGTGGCCGTGTTGCCGGGGCGATAGTCGTTGCCGGGTTGATCGAGCTTGTGCCACAGCGCTGCTTGAAACTGTCCGGTCGCAAACGCCGAGAAGTTTTCACTGACGGGTCGAAAGTAATAGAGGCCAAGAATCGCATCCGTGCTGCCGGTGCCGGCCTGTAGGCTGGTATCGAGGGGCGTGCCGACATTCGGACCGTTATAGAAGTTGACGGCGTTGCCATACTGCCCGGTCGGTAGCTTGATCCCGAGTTGTAGACCCAGGCTGTGATCGGACAACAGTCCCTGATACGCAGCGAGCAGCTTCACATCGCCGAGGTTCGAGACATGCGCGCCGCTGATCTGATCGGGTGCCGATTCGGATGGTGTATAGGGCTGTTGTTGCTGTCCATAGGTTGTGTGGTCGCGCTCCACATAAGGGGCCAACAGCGTGAAATTCCAATCGGCATTGGGTCGGTAGTTGACCCCGAGCGTGAAATACTGGTTGATGGTCTGTTTCTCGATTTCTCCGCCTCCCAACGACGGGTCCGAGGGCCGATTGACGACCTCTTCGGGGGTTGCCGTACCCGTGCCGCTGCGCAGTTCATCTTGATTGATATAGGTGTATTCCAGATTGACGCGCCATCCGGATCCCGTGGAAAAGCCCATCGCCGCATCGGAGTTCACGGTACAGCCGCAGGTTGCGCAAGACCAGGCAGCGGTCGGCGCGAGCGCGGCACTCAAGGCGAGCGCACCGAGCGCTCGTTCGTAATTGATCATGATTCAGTCCCCGCGGCACGCTGTACGCGGTGCCGCTCGTTGTAATCGATTGGGTAGATAGAGCCGTCCGAGCATGCGGGCGGATCGATCTGGTCACAAATCAATCAGACGAGGCGGGGGGGTCCACGCGCGCCGTGGACGCGCAAAAGACGCGAGACAATCTGCTCGCGATCAATCGTGATCGCGATGCGGCTCGGCACGGGATGAGCGGGTTCAAATGCAAGGACCTGCGTGATTGGTCCCGCCGGTGGCGAACTGCCGAACGGGCAGGGATCACTATGACTATGTCCGCGGTCGCCATGACCCACAAGTGAACTTGCGAGCGGGCTGGAGGCTGCGAGCGAACGATCCGCCTGGCAGAGCTGCAGACGAAACACGCCACCCTGCGCCGGCATGAAGCCGACCGGCACCCACGCACGCATGATCAACAGCGCGAGTACCGCGATGATTGCAGCGCCGCGACGCGAGTTGTTGGAACGCAGGAAACTCATAACGCAGCGAAGATGCCACATCCGTGCGCGAATCACCAGCGTCTGCGCACGGCTAAAGCGCGAGCGCGAGATCGACTTTGGCGTTCTGTGGCGAGAGCAGGGCGGTCGTGATATCGGCGCCGTGATGCATGATCAAGATGCCGCGATGGGAGGGATCGATGCCGAAAAACAAGCGGTAATCGAGCTTCAGGTGGGTCGGCATGCGTGTGCAGCTGACCGCGAAGAACAACGCCGCATAAGCACCATCCGCGTGATCGTCGACCAGCTGTTGTTGCGGCTGGATCGTGCACACATTGCCGGCTCCGCCGTCGAAGTGCAGAAACGCATAGGCATAGCGTTCGATGTCGGCCTGATGATGACGCACCTCCGCCCAGGTCAGCCGCCCGTCGCCGTCATCGTCGAGCTTCAGGACGAAATCCAGGTCGCGGAGCGCGACGTCCCATTGCGCGCGCAGCAGGACCTTGCCATCGGTGCCTGACTCCTCGACGGTAAGATCGAGGTACGCGTCGCTGGCGGAGTGGGCGCAGGCAAGGTTTGAACTCGCCCCTGCGGACGCCAGCAGCGATAAGGCAGTGAGCAGCGCGCTTCGCGTGAACCTAGACAGCCGACTCGCGTGTCTCATTGGCAAGCTCCCCTCAATTATTTTTCTCAGACAGGGCGGCGGCCACGGCCGGCGCATGCAGACGGACTCGCAATTCGGCGACCAAGGGCTCGAGAACCGGGTCTTCCAGCTTATATTTCTGGATGAACTCGAGCGCCTCCACGGCCGCCTTCGGCTGATCGGCAGCGAGCGCCGCTTCGAGTAGCAGACGCGTATCCCATGGCTCACGCTGCACCTGCCAGTTGCGACGCGCCAGATCCAAGGCGGCCGCAGGATCGTGTTGCAGCTCCAAGGCAAAACGGGCTTGTTCACGGCCGAAGAAGTCGCTGCCGCGCTGTCGCAGAGCCTCGAAGCGTGCCGCCATGGTCCAGGTGTCGAGTTGCGTCTGTTTGGCGTGCAAGGCGGATTCCGCCAGGACGATGCGCAGGAACGCCGTGTCGGACTGGGCATGCGTGGCGAGCAGCGGCAGCACTTCGGCGGGTCGGCCACGATCGAGCAGGAAGTCGGCAAAATTCACGAGCAGGAAATTATCCTGCGGCGCCAGAGCTAAGGCTGCGCGGTAGCATTTTTCCGCGAGCGGCCAGTCGCCGAGACGCAGCGCGCTCTCGGCCATGAGTCCCTGCAACCAGGCCTGCTGAGCGGAGGGCAGATGTCCGCCACCCAATCCGGCCTGCTGCAGCAACAGCAGGCTTTGTCTGGCGTTGCCGGTATAGGAACGCAGGTTCGCGGAGCAGGCGAGACCCCAGCCAAACCCCGCAGTCGCGCTCACTTGTACACAGTCTTTGCCGGCCGCCGGGTAGTCGCCCTGCACCATGTCGAGCGTCGCCAGCGTCATCCATGCCTGGGCTTCGCGGCTATCGACCTTGAGAGCTCTCGCCAGCAACACACGCGCGTCGCCGAATTGATGCCGATATTGCAGGATCGTGGCCTGCGTCACCAAGACTTGGGCCGGGGGTGAGGCCGCCGCCAGCCAGGGCGCAATCACCGCCTCGGCATAACCGGCATAGTGCGCATCGCCGACTTGTCGACCGTAATCGACATACACGTCGGCGAGCTGTAACGCGAGCGCGAGGTCGTTCTTGGCCGTCGCGAATCGAGAACGCAGGTCAATAAAGGTCGCGACCGCAGGATCTTTAGTCGAGGGCACGAGTTGCAGCATCTCGTCATCGCGCGCCGGCGTAAATGGCGCCCTGAATGCGGGGGATCCTGCGATCGCGATAGTCTGTACGAGGAGAGCGAGGACGCCGGCAAGCACAGACCGAAGCACCGAGCGGCCGGACCTGTCCTGCGGATGCGAGCCAATCATGAGGTCCTCTACGGAGGCGAGGCCGCTCTGGATGCAGGTTTCGACTACGTTGAGCCTAACTCCTGCATCCGCGCGCCGGGCTGGGCCGTAGTAAGGGCAGTTGCTCGCACTACTTCCATCCGGAAAGGCAGGTCCCTTTGACTGAGTTGGCCTTCGTGGGCCGCGCAACGGCGCGCCCAAATCGCGGCTTCTGGTTCTCGCCGGCTGAATGGTTACGCCTCGCGGGCTTTTACGGGTTCATCGCGCTGCTGCACCTGCTTGGCTGGGGGCTTTATTTGCATTACGCGCGCTCCCATCCGTCCCTCGTGGGCCTCGGCTTCGTGGCCTATTTATTCGGCCTTCGGCACGCATTCGATGCGGACCATATCGCGGCCGTCGATGACACCGTGCGCCTGATGCTGCAGCGCGGGAAGCGGCCGCTTGGGGTCGGGTTCTTTTTCTCGCTGGGTCATTCGACCGTGGTACTTGCGCTCGCCGTCGGTTTGGCCTTTGCAGCAAACGCCGTGAAGGCCGATATGCCGCAGTTGCGCAGTCTCGGCGCCGTGATCGGCGCCGGCGTTTCGGGAACGTTTCTGTGGATCATCGGGGTCCTGAATTTGCTCGTCCTACTCGATATCCTCAAAATCTGGCAAACGGCCAAGGCCGGCAGCCACAGCCATGCGCATCTGGAGTCCCAGCTGCAGAAGCGGGGTCTGCTCAACCGCCTGTTCGGAGGACGGCTGCAAAATCTCATGAATCACAGCTGGCAGATGTACCCGCTCGGCCTCTTGTTCGGGCTCGGGTTCGACACCGCCTCGGAAGTCGGCCTATTGGCCATGACTGCGGGGGCTTCGGCAGGCGATTTGCCCATTCCAGCGATATTCTGCCTGCCGATTCTGTTTGCCGCGGGGATGACGATCATGGACACCACCGATGGCGTATTGATGTCGAAGGCCTACGACTGGGCGTTCCTGAACCCGCTGCGCAAGATTTTCTATAACCTGACCACGACCGGTCTGTCGGTGGTCGTGGCGCTCTTGATTGGCAGCGTGGAATTGCTGCAGGTGCTGGTGCGCGTCCTCGGCCTGCGTGGCGGCTGGTATGATTCGGTAGCGGACCTCGATTTCGGCGCCTTGGGCTATGTAATCGTGGGTCTGTTCCTGCTCGCCTGGGGGCTGTCCGTGGCGGTGTGGAAATTTGGCCGGCTCGAACAGCGCTACACGTTGGTCAGCGAGCCGCATCAACATGCGCACTCGCACGATCATGTTTTGAGTCACGACCATGTCCACACGCATCTTCATTAGGTCCCCGCGCGCAGCCGCCTGGCTGCTCGCGCTGGCGTGGCTCGCGCCCCTTCTTGGGCACGCTGACACGGTCGCGAGCTTGCTTGGCAATTTCACGATCAATCAATTTTGCGCACTGACGCTGGACCCCAACACGGTTCGCGTCCATTACGTCGTGATCTACGGCCAACTGCCTGCGCTGCGCGAACTGCATCGCGCCGATCGCAACGGCGACGGCGCGACGACTCAGGCTGAGCGCGACGCCTATGTCGGCGAGCTCGCGCCGCTGATCGCCGAACAGCTCGAGCTCGAAGTCGATGGCACACGCGTGCCGCTGCGCGCCAGGAATTGGACCAGCAGCCTGCCGACCGAGCAGGGCGGCTTTTCACTGCGCGTCGACGTCGATTACGTGGCCGACTTGGCAGCCGTGGCACCGGGAACCGTGCGTCACATGAGTTTGCACAACGGCAATTACGCGCACGATCTCGGTTGGCACGAGATCGTCGTGAACGCGGGCGCAGGGCTCGCGGTCTTCGACACCAATGCTTACGACACGTCGCTCACCGAGGGACTCACACAGGCTCTGCGCGCGCTGCCGGACGAGGGGCCGCTCGATGAGCGGGATATTCAATTGCGCATGGTCGCGGGGGCGGCGCCCGTCGGCGCCCGGCTCATCACGGCAAGGCCGGGCCAAGAGCGCGCCGCGAGCGCCTCTGCGGCGGTGCCGGCAACCGACTGGATCACGCGCGAGACCCGCCAGGTCGTCGACTCGATCTCGGCGCCTACCGTGGCGCCGCGCATCGCGGTGCTCGCGCTGTTGGCGGCAATGTTACTGGGAGCGGTGCATGCGCTCTCGCCTGGACACGGCAAGACCATCGTCGGCGCGTACTTGATCGGTTCGCGCGGTACGCCGCGGCATGCCGCATTTCTCGGCATCACGGTCACGATCACGCACACACTCGGTGTTTTTATCTTAGGGTTCGCGATGCTCTACGCGTCGCGCTTCATCGTGCCGGGGCGCCTGTTTCCGATCCTGAGTCTGATTTCGGCGCTGCTGGTGCTGGGAATGGGCGGCATTCTACTGGTGCAGCGCGCGCGTGCCCTGCGGCCGGCGCCCGTGTTTCAAGTCGTCAAGCCGGCGCCCCTGAGCGCACGTCTCGACCTGCGCGTGCCCTTCGCGCAAACCACGGGTGGTTTCGATATGACGATGCACTCGCACGGCGGCGGACCAATGCATTCGCATTTACCGCCCGGCGCACACGGCGAGAAGATCAGCTGGCGCAGCCTGTTCGCGCTGGGCGTGTCGGGCGGATTGGTGCCATGCCCCTCGGCGATGGTGATCCTGCTGGCCGCAGTCGCCTTGAACAAGACCGCGTTCGGCATGTTGCTCGTGGTCGCCTTCAGTATCGGACTCGCACTCACGCTGACCGCCGTTGGCTTCGCGTTTCTGTACGCACGCAATCGCTTCGGTACGGCAGCCGTCTCAGGGCGCTGGGCGCAGTGGCTGCCCGTTGCGAGCGCCGCCATGATCACGCTGGTCGGCATTGGCCTGTCGATTGCAGCCGTCAGAAGCTTCGCCGCCTGAGTGTTGCAGCCGAGAGTGTGACTTGCGTCACAGTGGCGCAGCTTATGTCGTGACGAGTTTGCACCAGACTGCTCGCAGGACGGCGTATCGTCGGCGTCTGTGCGGACTTAGGGTGTGTTTGATGGTGGCAAGCGTAACAGCGCGACTCCTTGGCCTCGGCGCGATCATCGCTCTGGGTGGCTGCGTCTCGATGGGCTCCGACGTCGTACCGATCGGCCGAAACACCTATCAACTCAATATGACCAGCGTCGGCTTCGGGTCTCAAGCGGACACGAACGCGAAGGCGTTGAAAATGGCCGACAGCTACTGCAATGAGCTCGGCAAGCATCTGGTGTTCGAGCGCAATACCGAGTCCGATGCGGATCGGTTCAACTCGCGTAAGAGCAATCTGATCTTCGAATGTCTGGACGCGACCGATCCTGACTACCAGCGCGCCAAGGACCATGCGGTGTCCTTGGTGCCTTCGTCGGCGGCGACACGCTAACCGCCACGGGCCGGCTCGCCCTCTGGCAAACCGGTCCGCGGCTCCTAAGCTCGACTCTGGCTTAGATGCTTCCCGACATGATCAAACCATCGAACGCGGTCGGATCGTCGTTGACGTCATAGTTGAACGTCACGTTGTCGAGAGAAACAGGCGTGGAATTGGCGCTCTGTGCGAAGGCATTCGCCGCAAAGGTCGAGAAATCCACGGTCTGGTTCGGCGGCGGTGGCGGGGGGCTGCTCGCACTATTGTCGTCATGACAAGCCGCGAGCGCGGCGGTGACCAAAGAGGTCACCGCCAACAGTCGCACAATTGCTTTGAAATTGCTCATGGGGATTCCTTACTGTGCGCCGACCGGCGAACCGGGGATGGGCGTCTTTAGGTAGGGGAAGGTCACATCGAAGCTGACCGCACTCGTAGGCGCGCCATCCGTGAAGGCCGCATTACCGACCGGTGCATCCGACGGCGCGCAGAGCCCTAAGCTGGTCGGCGCCCCATTGGTCCCGATCGGCAGCGGATAACAGAGCGCTCCCATCACGACGCGCAGCGCGACATCGACAACGTCGTCGCCGGGCCGGCGGCCGTTCGGGAATCCAGCAAGATCGCCGGCCGCCACGCCGAGCGGGTTTTGACTCGCGGCTGGCGTCGCGGGGACCGCCGTATTCAAGCGCAACATTTCCGAAGCCGTGACGGTGGACATTTGATTGAGCCCGACGAAGCCGGTCAGAAACGCAGCGACCAGGTCGTTACGCGGGAAATTGGTCGGCGCCAGATTGGTCAACGATGTGCCTAACGTCGCATTGACCGGCGCGAGGAACAACGCGTTCAACAAGGCAGGCAAGCTCGGATTCGTCACGTAGTTCGCAAACTGCGTGTCATTGGCCGGCGCGCTGCTGTTGAAATGGTCCTTGTCCGGAATGCCGATCACGAGTTCGTTGACCAGCGGCATCCCAAGACGTGAGACCTGGGTCCAGGCACCGCCGTTGACTTCCGGTTTGACGAAGGTGGCGTTCTCGTTCGCGATCCGCACCTGCCGTGTGCTCGCGGTCGTCCAGGCACCGATCACGCCGTTGCCCGTACCCTTGATGCAGGCGACCGGTAGCTCCAGGGCGAGCGTCGTGATGTTCTTGTTCGCGAGCACGTTGTTACTCGCGCTTTGCGTCAGGCCACCCGGAAACGGCTTGCCCGGCGGTGGGTTGTAGACCGGATCGTTGTCGCCCTCGATCGGTACGTTATTGACGAGGTCGAAGGTCTCGCCCAAGTTCACAACGAAACCTTCCTTGCGTTGACCGACGAACACACGCCCTGGTGCGCTGCAGCCGGGGATTGTGATGTTATAAATGTATTGCGCCGCGTAAGCCGCGTAGCCCGCATCGGAGCCGAAGGTCTTTTGACCGATGTAGTCCATGGGTCGCGTAAACGTCGTGCTGCCGTTCGCCGCGTTCGTGATCGGCGTGGCGGTCCCCGTGCGCGCGGGACCCGTTACCATGGTCAAGGTATAGGTCTCGTTGAAATTCAGGTTCGCGTTGCTCGAGGCGCTGATCGGCCCCACGTTCTTGAGCGGCACGGCCACGCTCTTGGTATTGCCGGTAGGTCCGATATTGAGCGCAATGCCGGCGTTATTGTTGCCGAGCGTATTCGTGAATTGAAATTGGAAGGTCAGATCCTCGACGGCATCGCCGGTATTGTCGATGCGGATCTCGTACAGCCCGGCCGGATCCAAGGCAAAGTAGTTCGGGCCGCCATAGGAGTCCTGCAACGGGATGTAATTCGCCAAAATCGTGACATAACCCGTCCGCCCAGACTCGTAGCTGTTGAACATGTACAGATCGGTCGCATCGAGGGTCGGCAGGCGCGAAATATTTGGCGCCTCGCGATGACTCGAGCCAAAGGCGACGAGCGGTAACCCAAGCGCAGCGGCCAGGGCCCATGGATATCTAGGCATGAAATTCCCCTTGAGTGGCAAGAAACCAAATTGCGTTCCCGGACGTATACGGGGGTGCCGGGCGACTGGATGCAGGGGCGGGGCGGCCGGTGGGAATTACGGTATCCGGCGCTACGTGCGCTAGCGAACAGAGCGCCGACGCGAAATGCTGCATATTTTACAAATGTTCAAGGAGGCAACGCGATATGAGAACGAACGCGACGCCGCGGGAAGCGATCGGATTACACTTCCTGGTGGATGAAGTACGGAACGATCTGCGCAGCACGGCAGAAATCGCGCGCGCCGAGCAGCAAATAGCCGAGTGGCTCGAATATCTGCCGGAAGACTGCGTCGCCGCGATGATCGCTCGAGGCTGGCACTTTTCGGTGCAATAGGCCGGCGGCTCGCGCAGCGCTATGCCGATGTAACATCGACGCGGTAGACTTGTGGTCTGCACTTTTTCATCGTGGGCGACCGGCAATCATGAGCACGTCATTGCGCGACCAATTATTGAAGGTCGGGCTGATCAATCAGAAACAAGCGAACGATGCCGAGCGGCATCAGCAACACCACGAACGACAACGCGAGCGCGAATCCGCGCCCAAACGACGGCCCTCTCGTCCGCCCGAGTCGGGCGCCGCACGCGGCGCGGACGGCGCACGCAAGCCGGCCCATGACACCGCACCGCGGAGAACACCGAACGCGCCGGCCGGTCGGCAGGCTGCGCGCCCACAGGCACCACACGCACAGACACAGGCGCCGGCGCGCCACCTAGCCGAGCCCGCACGTGCCCAGGGACAGACCGCGCGCTTGCAGGCGGATCGGTTGCAAGCCGAACGCAAGAAGGCCGAGCGCAAAGCACGTTTCGCCGAGATCAAGCAGCTGGTCGAGCAGAACCGGCTGGGCGCGAGCGGCGATACGGCGGCTGAGGGCGAGGCCTATCACTTCGTCGACGGCGCAAAGATCAAGCGCATCACGGTCAACGCCGCCGCCCGCACCAAGCTCACGTCGGGTGAGGCGGTCATCCTGCGCTTCGACGGACGTTACGAACTGCTGTCCGTCGAGATCGCGCAGCGCGTTCGCGAACGCGACGAGCGGATTGTGCTCATCAAACCGCCGGTGGCCGAAGCTTCGGCGAGCGACGCGGCCTATGAGGCGTTTCCCGTCCCGGATGATTTGATCTGGTGAGACACCCAAGGAGACTGGCGATGAAGCGAGTAATGCTGGCTGGAACTGCCGTGTTTGTGCTGGCTTCGCCGGTCTTTGCAGATTTGAAGCCCGGTACGTCGGCGCCGGATTTCACGACGCAAGCGACGCTCGCGGGCCAACCATTCACCTTCGCCTTGGCAAGTGCGCTCAAGACGGGTCCCGTCGTGCTCTATTTCTATCCGGCGGCATTTACCCACGGCTGCACGATCGAGGCGCACGAGTTCGCCGAAGCCACCGCACAATTCAAGGCGCTCGGTGCGACCGTCATCGGGGTGTCCCATGATTCGATCGATACGCTGAACAAGTTCTCGGTGAGCGAATGCCGCAACAAGTTTGCAGTCGCCTCTGACGCGGATCACAAGATCTCGAAGGCCTATGACGCGACGCTGTTCATGACGCCCTATTCGAGCCGAACCTCCTACGTGATTTCCCCCGAAGGCAAAATCATATATGCCTATTCGGCCTTGGATCCCGACAAGCACGTCGCCAACACCTTGGCCGCAGTCCGGCAGTGGCAAGCCCAAGCCCAGCAAAAATGAACGAGACTTCATCTCGGTGGTTCGAACCGGCTCGCAACGAGCCGAATCGGGGGTTTCAGCGCCTGTAGCGAGTCGGCCACAAAACGATATACTGGCTCGATGGATCGAGCCATCGCCGACGAAACCTATCAAAATCAAACGCTGCCGCATGTTTCCCGCACGTTTGCCTTGACCATCCCGCAGCTGCCCGAAGCACTGCGTTCACCGGTAACCAACGCCTATTTGCTGTGTCGCATTGCCGACACGATCGAAGACGAACCGGCGGTCTCGCCGCCCGAGACGATCGCCCTCATGGAACGATTCAAAGATGCCGTTGCGGGCCGGGCCGACGCCGCGGCCTTGGTGCGGGATCTGGTTCCGCTGTTGTCCGATAGCACTCTGCCGGCCGAGCGCGATCTCGTGCAGAACACGGAGCGGGTCATCGCGATCCTGCAGCGTTTTGACGCGGTGCAGCGAAATGCCATCGTCCGCTGTGTTGAACTCATGTGCTTCGGCATGCCGCGCTTCCAGTTCAATGCGAGCCCGCGCGGTCTTGCCACCACGGCCGATCTCGACGATTACTGCTATTACGTTGCCGGTGTCGTCGGCGAGATGCTGACCGAGCTCTTTTGCAACTATTCCAAAGACATCGCGGCCCAGCGGCGCGGACTCGAAGAACTGGCCCAGTCCTTCGCGCAGGGCCTGCAAATGACCAACATCCTCAAGGATTTCTGGGAGGATCGCAGTCGCGGTGCCTGCTGGTTTCCGCAATCGGTGTTTACGCGTCACGGCGTCGATTTGGCGCAGGTTTCGCTCGACAACCACGATGCCCGGTTTGCCGCCGGGGTCGAGGAACTCATCGGCATCGCGCATGCGCATTTGCGCAATGCCTTGGATTACACCTTGCTGATCCCCAGGGAAGAGGCCGGTATTCGCCGCTTCTTGTTATGGGCCGTGGGTCTCGCGATTCTGACCTTGCGCAAGCTCCATGCCCATCCCGGCTATACCTCAGGCGTAGAGGTCAAGGTGACGCGCCGAGCCGTCGGCATGACGCGCATTTGCACAGGCCTGGCGCTGCGCCACGACTGGATGCTGCGCGGCCTGTTTGCGACGGCCGCGCGCGGCCTGCCGCTCGCGGAACTCACCGAGATTCGCAAGATTCGCGTCATCAACGATCAAGCGCCCACCCAGGCCGCGGCGCAAACGGGTACTTATGGGAGCGCGCGCCGATGAGCCAAGGCGTGGCCGCAGCAGCCCGACACGCCGCGACGGCAGCCGTCACGGGACAGAGTGCCAATGCGGCCGTGAGCAGGGACCTCGGCAGCAGCGATTTCGTCGCTATCGACCGCGCGATCGCGGCGGCGCGCGACAATCTGCTTGGACGCCAGACCGCCGACGGCTACTGGCTGTTCGAACTCGAAGCGGACTGCACGATACCGGCCGAATACATCTTGATGATGCATTTCCTGGACGACATCGATGCGGCGCTCGAGGCGAAGCTCGCCGCGTACTTGCGCGCACATCAGGCCAAGCACGATGGCTGGCCGCTCTATCATGACGGCGATTTCAACATCAGCTGTTCGGTCAAAGCCTATTACGCCTTGAAGCTCGCCGGCGACGATCCCGATGCGCCGCATATGCGCCGGGCGCGGCATGCGATCTTGAGTCATGGCGGCGCCGCGCGCGCCAACGTGTTCACGCGCATCGCGCTCGCGCTGTTCGGCCAGATCCCCTGGCGGGGAGTGCCGTACATCCCGGTGGAAATCATGCTTCTGCCGCGCTGGTTTCCGTTCCATCTCGACAAGGTCTCGTACTGGTCGCGCACGGTCATGGTGCCCTTGTTCATCTTGTGCACGCGCAAACCGCTCGCCAAGAATCCGCGTCGCGTCGAGATCCGCGAGCTGTTCGTGACGCCGCCGGAAAAAGAGACCGGCTATTTCCGCGACATTCTCGCGCGTGGCGGCTGGTTACCGCGCGTGTTCCTGACGCTCGACCGACTCGGCCGCATGATCGACCCGCTGATTCCGCGCGTAATGCGCGAGCACGCGACCAAGCGCGCCGAGACCTGGATGCTCGAGCGCCTGAACGGCGAGGACGGCCTCGGTGCGATATTCCCGGCCATGGTCAACGCGCTCGAGGCCATGATCCTGCTCGGCTATCCGGAGGATGACCCGCGTCGCGTGACCGCCAAACTCGCGCTGCAGAAACTGCTGGTCGAGGACACGGCGAGCGCTTATTGCCAGCCCTGCGTCTCACCGATTTGGGACACGGGGCTCGCCGCGCTCGCGATGCAGGCCACCGACTGCAACACATCGCGCAAGGCGGCGACGTCCGCACTCGATTGGCTGCAGACACGCCAACTGCTCGACCAACCGGGCGACTGGCGGATCAACCGTCCACATTTGCGCGGCGGCGGTTGGGCGTTTCAGTTTCGCAACGACTATTACCCCGACCTCGACGATACCGCAGTCGTCGCCTGGGCCATGCATCAGTCTCCAGAGCGCGAGCGCTACGCCGTCAGCATCGACCGTGCACTCGAGTGGCTCGTCGGGATGCAGAGCAGCGATGGCGGCTTTGCGGCCTTCGATGTCGACAACACGTTTTTTTATCTCAATCAGATCCCGTTTGCCGATCACGGCGCGCTGCTCGATCCGCCCACGAGCGATGTGACTGCGCGCGTCGTGACCGTGCTCGCGCGCGTCGGGCGGCCACAGGACCGGCCGGCATTGGCAAGAGCGATCGAGTACCTGCGCCGTGAGCAGGAGCCTGACGGCTCATGGTTCGGGCGGTGGGGCACGAATTATATTTATGGCACCTGGTCAGCGTTGACCGCGCTCGGCAACGCGGGCTTGACCGGCGAGGACCCGACCGTCAAGCGGGGCATCGACTGGCTCAAGAGTCGCCAGAATCCGGACGGCGGCTGGGGCGAGAGCAATGACTCCTACTTGCGCGCCACGCCCGAGGCGGCGGCCATGGCGAGCACGGCCTATCAGACCGCCTGGGCGTTGCTCGGACTCATCGCCTGCGGCGAAGCCGGCTCGGATGCGGTCAGGCTCGGCGTCGGCTACTTGCTGCGCGCGCAGCAGGCGGACGGACTCTGGCACGACCCGAGCTTCACGGCGCCCGGTTTTCCGCGCGTGTTCTATTTGCGCTATCACGGCTATTCCGCCTATTTTCCGTTGTGGGCGCTGGCCGCGCACCGCGAGCACAGTCGCCCGCACGCGGCCCATTGAGACTCCGCGCTTGTCGCCTCTCGGTATCGTCGCGGCACTCGCCGAGGAGGCGGACATCCTGGGCCCGGCGACCGCAAAGCGTTCTCGCATTCGCACCTTGAGCGACGGGACCCTGGTAGCCGTGAGCGGCATCGGTGCGGACGCTGCGCGGCATGCGGCCGAATCCTTGGTTGCGGCCGGCGTGTCCGGCTTGGCGAGTTGGGGCGTCGCCGGTGCGCTCGATCCCGAGCTTGGCGCCGGGGATCTGCTACTACCAAAACAGGTGATCGCGCCGGATGGCGCCGGCATCCTGACTACTCCCGCCTGGCGGGAGCGACTCGCCGTAAATCTTCCTCCCAAGCTCGTGCCGAGTGGCGCCACGTTGTTGACGAACCCGACGGCAATCGCCACGGTCGCCGACAAGGCCAGGGCATGGCGTTCGACCGGTGCCGGAGCCGTCGACATGGAGACCTTGGCGATTGGCCGGGTTGCCATTGCGCGCGAACTGCCCTTCATCGCGGTTCGGGCGATCGTCGACACGGCGACCGATCTCTTGCCGCACGCCGTTATGGCGGCCACGCGCGATGGGCAGGTAAGGATCGGGCGTCTGCTGCGTGAACTCGTGGGCGCGCCCACCGAGGTCGGGGGGCTGCTGCGTCTGGCACGGCGCTATCGTCGGGCGAAACGCACGCTCGCCGCCGTGGCGCGCGCCGGCCTCGCGCAGTCGGCATGAGAGCGCTGGTCACCGGCGCAACCGGTTTCGTGGGCGCGGCCGTGGCGCGTGCGTTGCTCGCCGACGGCTGGCAGGTGCGCGTGCTCGCGCGGCCCGGGTCCGATCGCAGCAACCTCGCGGGTCTGCCCGTGGAGCTCGCCGAAGGCGATCTGACCAAGCCCGCCACGCTCGCGCCGGCGGTAGCCGACTGCACGGGTTTGTTTCATGTGGCGGCGGATTACCGGCTCGGTGCGCGCGACCCCGAGCAGCTCTATCGCAGCAATGTCGACGGCACCCGCAATATTCTGAACGCGGCGCGCAGCGCGGGCGTCGCCCGCGTGGTCTACACGAGCAGCGTCGCGACGATCGGCATTCCGCCGGGCGGCCTGCCCGGCAACGAAGAATCGCCGGCCGGGCTCAGTGACATGATCGGCCACTACAAGCGCTCGAAGTTCCTCGCCGAAGAAGTCGCGCGCGAGGCGGCGGGCGGTGCCATGGCGGTCGTGATCGTCAATCCCTCGACACCGGTCGGGCCCGGCGATGTGAAGCCGACGCCGACGGGCCGCATCGTACTCGACGCAGCGGCGGGCAAGATGCCGGCCTACGTCGATACCGGGCTCAATATCGTGCACGTCGCTGATGTCGCCGTGGGGCATCTGCTCGCCTACCGTCACGGGCGCTCGGGGGAGCGCTATATTTTGGGCGGCGAGGACATGAGTTTGCAGCAAATCCTCGCGCAGATCGCAAGCTTGGTCGGGCGTCGGCCACCCAGCATTCGCTTGCCGTATGGCGTGATTCTGCCGATCGCCTATGTCGCCGAGGCCGTCGCGGCCGTGACCGGTCGTCCGGGCCGCTTGACGCTGGAGGGCGTGCGCATGTCGCGCAAACTCATGTTTTTCTCGAGCGCCAAGGCCGAGCGTGAACTCGGCTATCGCGCGAGGCCGCCGGTCGAGGCGTTTGCGGATGCGATCGCGTGGTTCCGCGACCGGGGGCTGTTGGCCTGATCGAATGCCGGCCCGATCAGATGCTGGCCGGCACCAAGCGGTAGGCCAATTTGGCCAGCCGCGGCACGAGACGCGGCCGCAACAGACGCGGATCATAGGGCGCCATGCGCCGATCGTTTTCTCGGATGCAAAGTTCCAACAAGCGGTGCAGCGTGATCGGTGCGCCGATGTCCTGGGTGGCGCTCAGCGTAAAATTTTGCGCAGACTTTTCCCCGACGGCGGGACCTGTTCCCCCACCCATGGTGCGCGCCGTCTTGATGCGGCTAGCCACGTGTTTGAGGATGATGCCGGCGCAGCGCAGCCGAAAGAAACCGCGCTTCCACCAGGGCAGCTGCGAGCGGCGATAGCTCACCCAGTTCACGAAAAACAGGATATGGCGCGCCTCTTCTTGAATCACGGGCTCAAAGATGCCGACCAGTGCCGGCGCGAAATAACCCGACTCTTGGGCGAGTGCGAACAGGCCGAAGGCGAAGAAGGAATCGAAACACTCGCCGAAGCCCGCGAACAGGAAATCGTTTTCGAGCGACTGCGGCTCGAACTTGGGCGGCAGTTGCACCTTGATGCCGTAATGTTCGGTGAGGGCCAAGAGCAAGCGCGCATGGCGATTCTCCTCGAAACCCTGCAGCTCGATGGCCTCGCGGATACCCGGGTCGGGTTCGAGCATGGCCGCGGCCGCGACGGTGTTCGACGTGACGTTCTCCGTCGAGACGGCCTCCTGCCAAAAGGGCAGTCCCGTCAGACGCTCGCGCGAGGACTGCTCGAGCTGCGGCCACAAAATCTTCTCCGGCACGTAGTCGACGTGCGTGTCCATGAAGAACCTCGCGAGAAGCCGCCGATGCTCGTCTGAACCCGCCTCAATGGTTGCTACGGCTGCGCACATGCAAAAAATCCCTCCGTCCTTCGAACCACTGCCAGGCCAGCAAGGCCGGCACACCAAAGATGATCTCGCGCATACGCTTGACCAGCGACAAGGCGAGCGCCACGCCGCTGCCCACGCCGAGCAGCTCACCCAGACCAATCAGGCTGGCTTCTTGTACGCCGAGGCCCGCTGGAACGATGAAGATAAACTGTCGCGCGGCCTGCGTCAGGCTTTCGATCGCGACACTGGCCGCGATGCCCACAGGGTGACCCAGCCAGCGCAGGGCAAGCCAGGTTTCGATGCAGCCCGTGACGAGGCCGGCGAACTGCCAGACCATGGCCCTTGCCAGGCGCGCGGGCTCACGGCACAGACCCCGGATCTGCTCGTCGAGCTGCGCCGATTGGCGCGCGAGACCCAGCATGCGTTCGCCGTTGCCGAGGACCCGGGCCGCGAGTCTCTGCAGCCAGCCAAAGACACGACCCGAACGTAGGGCCAAGAACAGACCAACGAGCAGCGGCAGCACGGCGCCCAACAAGCCGAGCCATGCCCCCGCCAGGTGGAGCAAACCCGTCAGGTGCAGAAGACAGGCGACGCCGAGCGCGACGAACAGGAACTGGCTAACCAGCGTGACCGATACTTCGACGACGACGCTCGCGGCCGCTTCCGGACCCGGCACACCGAGCCGGGTCAGCAGGCGGATGCCGACGATTTCCCCGCCAATGTTGGCGACCGGCAACAATCGATTCATCGCCTCACGCACGGCCGCAATCGCGAACAGCATGAGACAGCGACGATAGTGACGCAGCAATGCGCGCCAGCCGAACACATCGAGCATCAAGGGCAGAGCGTGCAGCGGTATCAGCCAGAGCAACACCCAACCGGCCTGCGACAGCAACTCGAGAATCGGTCCAACCCCGGCGCGCAGCACGAGGCCGACCATGAGGCCGAGACCGAGCACCCAGGCGACCCTGATCAGAATTTTCATGCGCTCAGGCGTTCAGGCACTGACGCGCGCGCGCCGAGCACGTAAATCGCGATAGCCGCCACGCGCGGCGTCGATTTCGCCAACCGCGGCCTTGACGCGCTGACTGAGCAACCCGGCGAGTTCATCGGCATGGCGGTAGCCGTCCATGGACGGCGCGACGGCCGCCCCCGATCGAGTCGCCGGGTGCAAATAGATCTCCGTCGCCCCCGGCGGCAGGCGCGCGAGAATCTCCAACAGCGTCGGCTCGTCCATTGCACCACTCGCCGCAATGCCAAAGATCTGGTCATTGTAAATGACGCCTGCGCCGTCGAGCCGGCGCTTCATGACGCCGAGCCAGGGCCGCAGCAGCGCCGCGCGTGCGGGGCCCGCAAGCCAGCCCGCGTAACGCTGCGAGAACCATAGCGGCTCCTTGGGTAAACGCACGGCATCGAGACCGAATTCCGCGCCGATCCGTAGCAACATTTCGAGCAGCGTCGGGTGCAGATGGAAGTGCTTGTGCACGTTGACGTGATCGAGCACGAGGCCCGTGTGCGCGAACGCAATGAACTGGGCGCGAATTTCCGCCTCGAGTTGGCGACGCACCGAGGGGACGGCGAAGAAGCGCACGCCACGCGCAAACATGCGGTCATCCATGTGACCACGCGCATCGGTGAGGTCCGGTATCAATCCCGGCGCGAGCTGCGCCAAGCCGTCCGCAAGCACGAGATGCAGACCGACCTTCAGCCCAGGGAGGGTGTGCGCGCGGCGCACCGCATCGGCGCTCGCAGGGGAGGCAACCATGAGGCTGGCCGCGGTCAAGACACCCGCTCGGCTTGCCTGCTCAACTGCTTCATTGACGGACTCGTGAAGACCGAAGTCGTCGGCCGTCACGATGAGGAACTTACGCACGCGACTGCGTCGCTCAGGCCTCGCGCATTCGCAAGAACCGGAAAAACTCCATGCCTTCCCGGAGCCGCCGCTTGGTCAAGTCCCAGCTCGTCATCATCTCGGCGGTGAGTTCTGCGATCTTGCGCGGCCTGAAATAGAACCGTCGGTAGAAGGTTTCGACAGCCGCGTAAATCTGCGGCGCGCCCAGACCCGGATAGCTCAGTGGCGAGAGCTGCACGCCCTCGCTGTTGACGAGATTCAGTTGATCGTTGGCCGTGAGCCAACCGTTCGCAACGGCCTGCGCATAGAGTTCGGTACCAGGGTAGGGCGCCGCCAGCGATACTTGAATCGTGTGCGGATTGATGTCGACCGCGAACTGAATCGTCTCGCGGATCGTTTCCGGTGTCTCGCCGGGCAAGCCCAAAATGAAGGTGCCGTGGATCGTGACGCCGAGCTTGCGGCAGTCGGCGGTGAAGCGACGCGCAATATCGGTGCGCAAGCCCTTGCGAATGTTGTGCAGGATCTGATCGTTGCCGGACTCGTAACCGACCAGCAGCAAGCGCAGTCCGTTGTCCTTCAGGATCTTCAAGGTCTCGTAAGGCACGTTCGCCTTGGCGTTGCACGACCACATGACGCCGAGTTTCCCAAGTCCGCGCGCTATCTCCTCCGCGCGCGGCCGATTATCCGTAAACGTGTCGTCGTCGAAGAAGATTTCCTTGACCTCGGGCAGGTTCTCCTTGATCCAGCGCACCTCGTCAATCACGCTCTGGGCGCTGCGCACCCGATAGCGGTGACCGCCGACGGTCTGCGGCCAGAGACAAAACGTGCACTTCGAGCGGCAACCACGGCCCGTATAGATCGAGACGTAGGGATGCTGCAAATACCCGATGAAATAGTTCTTGATGGTCAGATCGCGTTTGTAAATCGGCGCGACCCAGGGCAGGGCATCCATATCCGCGATGAGGGGGCGCGCGTCATTGTGACGGATGCTGCCGTCGGGCAGGCGATAGCTGAGCCCCAGAATGTCCGCGAGCGGCAGGCCATCGGCCACGTCCTTGCAGGTGTAATCAAACTCTTCGCGAGCCACGAAATCGACCGCCGTCGAGGCCTGCAAGCTGCCGTCCGGATCCACGGCGACCTTGGCGCCGACCATGCCGATCAGCAGCTTCGGATTTTGCTCCTTGAGGAGCTCGGCCACACGCGCATCCTTCGGGAACGAGGGCGAGCTCGTATGCATGATCACGAGGTCGTACTGCTTGGCCAGCGGCAAGATGTCGGCCATCGACAAGCCGTCGGCCGGCGCGTCGACCAACTTGCTGCCCTTGACCAAGGCGGCTGGCTGCGCGAGCCAGGTCGGGTACCAAAACGAGCGGACTTCGCGCTTTGCTTGGTACCGCGCGCCCGCGCCACCGTCGAAGCCGTCGAAAGAGGGCGGGTGCAGGAACAGAGTCTTCATGTCAGCAAATCCTCATACAACGGGTTGGGCTGAACCGTCGTCGGCAACCCGGAAAAGATCATTTCGCCAGTGCACGCGATCGGTGACGAAGCCGCCGCACCACAAGGCGAGGTTCAGCAGATCGCGCAGCGGCAGCAGGAACAACTGCCAGGCGGACGAATCGCGGCTGCGTGACGAGAAATGTAGCATGACTCGCGCGCTCGCCGTCACACCGAGCATGAACAGGGACACTGTCGCGCCGCCGGACAGCAGGCACCCGAGGGCCGCCACGGGTACCCCTAAGGTTACGAAATAGAGGGAGTAGCCGAGCGGACGCAGGGCGCGGATCGTGCGCAGCCAGCGCAGCTCATGGCGTACGAGCTCGCCAAGATCGCATTCGGCCACTGCGGTCTCCACCTGGACCTCCGACAAGACCGTGCGCAGACCGAGCGCGCGCGTGCGTTCACCGAGGCGGTAATCGTCGGCCAACTGATTAGCCAGCGATTCGAAGCCGCCGATCGCGTCGAGCACCTCGCGGCGCAGCGCGATGGTTGCGCCGAATGCAAAGGCCCGCGAACCCGTCATCGCGGCGACGCGCACCGAGGGCATGAACCAGTCATTGATGAACCAGCTGCCGAGCAGGGTCCACAGTCCCGAGCGGCCGTAGCCCGAGTAAGCGCATGTCACGATGCCGACACCGGCATCGGCCAAGGGCGCGACGACCTTGACCAAGTAGTCCCGGGGTACGCGAATGTCGCTATCGGCCACGACGATCAAATCGTGACGCACATGCGGCATCAGATTGATCAGGTTGTTGACTTTGCGATTGCTGCCGTACTGGACTTGATCGACGATCAGGCGCAGATCCAGATGCGGAAACTCCTGCTGCAAACGGTGGACGACGGCGACTGCGGCGTCATTGGGATCGCGCACGCCGAACAGAATGTGGTACTCGGGATGGGTCTGATCGCAGAAGGAACGCAAACAAGCGTAGGTCTCGGCGTCCGCGCCGCAAAGTGGCTTCAGTATCGACACCGGAACGCTCGAGCCCAGGCCTCCCAAGACCGGACGCAGGCGCCGGCGAATCGCGAGCAAGGCGATCAGACTGTAGGCCATTGCGAACGAGGCCAAGGCCGTTCCGGCACACGTAAGCAGGGTATGAAAGACTACGTGCATACGGTGCCTTGCATGGGCCGCGGGTCTGGCGGAATCTCGACGTGAGCCGCTATCATGTGGCGGTGCAGCGCAGCGAAACCCAATCCGTGGGGGCGCATGTAGAAGTGCGTGAAGATCAATGGATTCAGGATGCTACGACGTGAAGAGAATGTGAGGAAATGTCAATGAATCTTGACGCAGTGTACCACGATCGACACGCTGCCGGTATGGGCGCCGATGCCGACATGCTGATTCTCGTCGACGCGTCGGACAATGAAGTTGGCCACATGAGCAAGTCGGGCTGCCACGATGGTCACGGTACGCTGCACCGTGCCTTTTCCATTTTGATTTTCAATGAGCGTGGCGAACTCCTGCTGCAACAGCGCGCTCCGTCGAAACGGCTTTGGCCCTTGTACTGGTCGAATAGCTGCTGCAGCCATCCGCGCCGCGCCGAGACGATCGCCGCCGCGACCCAGAGGCGCCTACGCGAAGAACTAGGCCTCAGTTCCGACCTGACGTTCCTGTACAAGTTTCAATACCAAGTGCAGTTTGACTCGTCCGGGTCGGAAAACGAGCTGTGTTCGGTGTTCATCGGTCGCAGCGACATGGCCCCGACCGTCGATCGCAGCGAGATTTACGCCTGGCGGTGGGTGGGTCCAGACGCGTTAACGCGCGAAATGGCGGAACACGGCGCCGCGAAATTCACGCCCTGGTTCCTGCTGGAATGGGATCGGATCTGGCGTGAGCACCGGCCGGCCGTCCTCAATTTGCGGGGCCCGTGACGGAGGTCGCAGTCGGCGGCTTGACGATCGGCGCAAACTTCGGGCATGGCCGCTCGGCTCGAACTGTTTGCAGACCGGTTGGGTCTCGCCCCGCAGTTGCGGCCGCGGGTCGCGTTGGCGGCTGCCCTGATCGCCTGGCTTATCCTCCACGTGGTCGCCATGGAAACGGCAGCGCCGGTCGATATTCCTGCCAATGGCCAGGAGACGCTGAGTCTGGCAGCGAATCTGCAGAGCCAGTTCGTTCATCTTGTCACCGCCACCCTGCAATACCTGATGCCGCTCGGCTTTTGCTTGGGCGCCGCCCTCGTGTTGCTCAAGCGTTTGCGTGCCAGGCGCAAGGCGACTGCGCGCACGATGAGACCTGCGATCCCCGTGGGCTCGATGGCCTGGCAGGATTTCGAGCAACTGATCGTTGCCGCGTTTCGCGGCCATGGCTTTGCGATCGGCGTGTTCGGCGCCGCAGCCGCTGACGGGTCGGTCAACTTCGTGCTGGCGAAGGGTTCGGCACGTTGGTTGGTGCACTGTAAGCACTGGCGCGCCTGGCAGGTCAGCCGTAACGCGGTCGAGGACCTACATAGCGAAATATCGCGGCGTCGTGCCACCGGCGGTTATCTGGTTTCCGGCGGCTGGTTCAGCCAGGACGCCCGTCAATTCGCCACGGACGTCGGCATAACCTTGCTTGATGGCGATTCGCTCGGCAAATATTTGGCCGAGGTCGGAGTCGAGCGCACCTGGCGATCCGCGCCTACCAAAGCGGCAGCCGCAGCCGCGGCGCCTACCGCAACGGCGGTGCCGGCGGCAATGGCGGAGCCCACGCATTCGACACCGCCGACCCTGACGACGGCGGTCGAACGCGGTGCGGCGCCCGAGTCACCGACTTGCCCGAAATGCGGCAGCCCCATGGAGAGGCGCGCGGCGACGCGCGGCAAGCTTGTGGGCCATCATTTTTGGGGCTGTCAGCAGCACCCTCACTGCTTCGGCATTCTGCCGATCATGGACGAGCCGGTCAGGCAGAGCGCCTAGCGCCTATCTTCGGGAAAGCCGAAGATGCTGTCCTGTCGCTTTGGTAAGAACTTGGCAAACGCCCAAATCGCTACCGGGATGACACCGAAGAAGAAGGCCAGAAAGCCCAACAGCACGAATACCTGTGTAAGGGACACGATTTGGAAACCTCATTGAGGGCGAGCTCTTCAGGCGAGCGCGAAATTGCTGCTGCGCCTCGAACCTACCGGGTGCGTATACTATGGGCGGAGAGCTAGAGTGCCTGCAAGGAGGATCTATGCGCCACGATCACGAGCGACCATACCGTGGTTCCGCCGGTCTCACCCAACTGTTCGGGCTCGATCCGCGCATTGCGATATTGACCTTGCTGGTTGACGCGATGCTGTTCGGCGGCGAATTGCTGACCATGGGATTGCTGATCCCGTTTGCCATCGTCGCAGGGCTGGTGCTGGGCTTCATTACCTATCGCGCGCAACTGCGCTGGTACGGCGACGATCGTGAATCGGCCTTGATCAAGGCCGCGGTGATCGCTCTGCTGACGGCGATACCGACGCCGTTGCCGGCAGTCTTGTATATCCCGTCGGCCGTGTTGGGTGCGATCCACTACTTGCGGCGCGGAGTCGCGCGACTGAACTACAAGGACCGCGTTTGAGACGGCGCCCGCGCCGCTCCAGCAGGGGATTGCTTGGGCGGCGCTATGTGCTCGCGCCGTCGGTGGCCGCGGCCCTCGAACACGTCTTCGCAGAGCCGGTTCACGACGTCGTCGTGATCGAGCATTCGCGCTACGCACGCGCTCACCCCGGCATGGTGGCGACGACGCGGCCCAACAGAATCTTGCTGGCTTGCAGCGGCGCGGATTTCGTGCGGGATCATGAGATCTTGCTGCACGAATATTTCCATGTCTTGCGGCAATGGCGCACGCTGCGGCTCACGCGCTGGCGCTACGTCGTCGAGTCGCTGCGACGTGGCTACTGGAACAATTATTACGAACGTGAAGCCCGCGAATTTGCGGCCGCCATGCGGGATCGCTATCGCGGGTACCTGTGCGCAGCGAACGTCTAGTGGCAGGCCACTCCCGCGCACCGGTCTGGCTGATGGGATTGACCAACGCGGTCTTCGGCATGTACGGCGGCATCATCGTCATTTCGATACCGCAATTGCTCAGCGCACGCGGCGTCCCCGAGACGACGATCGCCGGCATGACGGCGGCGATGATTTCGCCCGGATTCTGGACCTTTTTGGTCAGTCCCTTGCTCGACGTGCGCTTCAGCCGGCGTTGGTACTCGGTCGTGAGCGCGGTCGCGGCGGCGGCACTGCTCGCCCTCGCGCTCCTAAACTTGGACAATCTCGCGCTCTTCGAGGGCTTGCTCATCGCGGGCTATTTGTTCGCCAATCTCTACCAGAGCGCGCTCGGCGGCTGGCTCGCCAACATCACAGCGGAAGGGGTCCAAGGCAGGCTCAGCGTCTGGGTGACGATCGGCAATATCGGCGGCGGCGGCGCGATGGCGATCGCGGCCGGCGCCATCCTGCGCACGCTCTCGCCGAGCGCAGCGGCTGCGGTCCTTGCCGTTGTGTTGATGTTGCCCTTGGCGGTGTTCCCGTGGATGCCAGCGCCGGGGCCGGATCGTCGTTTGGCCCGCGAGAGCTTCGTCGGCTTCTTTCGCGAAATCGCGAGTCTATTGCGCCGACGCGAAATCATTTTCGCGATCCTGCTGTTCTTGGCGCCCGCCGCAACGTTCTCCTTGACGAACTTTCTTAGCGGCGTAGGCAAGGACTTTCATGCGAGCGCGCAGTTCGTCTCGCTCGTGGGCGGCGGCGGTGTCTTGCTGGGCGGCATTTGCGGCTGCCTCGCGTTTCCGGTATTCAACGGGGTGTTACGCTCCCGTCCGCTTTATCTGGCCATCGGACTCTTTGGTGCCTTGTTTACCCTGGGCTTGATCCTGATGCCGCACACGCCCACGACCTTTGCGATCGCCTTGATCGGCGAGAATGTATTCCAGGCGCTCGCGATCACCGCGTCGGTCGCGATCTCCTTTGAAACGATCGGTCAAAATAATCCACTCTCCGCCACGAGCTACTGCCTGATGGTCTCGGCGTTCAATGTGCCGATCACCTACATGCTGTTCGTCGATGCAGCCGGCTATGACAAGGGTGGCGTCAACGGCAGCTATCTCGTCGACGGCGGGCTGAGCCTGGCGGCCTGCCTGGCGTTCGGCAGCTACTTGATCGCCCGCGCCAAGCGCGGGCGCCCCGGCGCGGCGCTGTTCACTGAGCCGCCAGTGCCGAGTCCAGATCCGCAATGAGATCGTCGACGTGTTCGATACCGATCGACAGGCGCACGCTGTCCTCGGAGACTCCGGCTTGCAGCAACTCCGCTGGTGCCAACTGTCGGTGCGTCGTCGACGCGGGATGGGTCGCGAGCGAACGCACGTCGCCGATGTTCACGAGTCTCGTGAACAGCTGCAGGGCATCGAGAAAGCGGGCGCCACGCTCGCGGCCCTCGCCGGCCGGACCCCGGACACCGAACGTCAGTATGCCCGAGGCCTTACCCGACAGGTATTTGCCCACGAGCGCATGATCCGGGTGATCTTCGAGACCGGCATAGTTGACCCAGGCGACGCGCGGATGCTGGCGCAAATGGCGGGCGATCGTGAGCGCGTTGTTACTGATGCGATCCACGCGCAGCGGCAAGGTTTCGATGCCCTGCAGGATCAGGAAGGCGTTGAACGGCGAAATCGCCGCGCCGATATTGCGTAAGGGCACGACGCGCGCGCGACCGATATAAGCGGCCGGCCCGAGAGCCTCCGTATAGACGACCCCGTGATAGCTCTTGTCGGGCTCGTTGAGTCGACGAAATCGTTCCTTGTGCCGCGTCCAGGGAAATTTTCCGGAATCGACGATAGCGCCGCCCACGCTCGTGCCGTGGCCGCCCAGGTACTTGGTCAGCGAATGCACGACGATATCCGCGCCATGTTCGAAGGGCCGGCTCAAGTAGGGCGTAGGGACCGTGTTGTCGACGATCAGCGGGACGCCATGCCGATGCGCAATCTGGGCGATCGCTTCAATATCCGTGACATTGCCCTGCGGGTTGCCCAAGGACTCGACGAAGACCGCCTTGGTACTGGCGTCGATCAGCGGCTCGAAGGAGCTGGGATCGCGATAATCCGCAAAGCGCGATTCGATGCCGTACTGAGGCAGGGTGTGGGCGAGGAGATTGTAGGTACCGCCATAGAGCGCACTCGAGGCGACGATGTTGTCCCCAGCTTCGGAAATCGTGAGCAGCGAGTACGTGACTGCCGCCTGACCCGAGGCGAGCGCGAGCGCAGCGATGCCGCCCTCCAGCGCGGCGAGTCTCTGCTCGAGCACATCCTGCGTCGGATTCATGATCCGTGTGTAGATGTTGCCGGGGACCTTGAGGTCGAACAGGTCCGCGCCGTGTTGCGCACTGTCGAAGGCGTAGGCCACGGTCTGATAAATCGGTACCGCAACGGCCTTCGTGGTTGGATCCGGCGAATACCCGCCGTGCACCGATTTGGTCTCGAACCGCCAATGATCTCGTCCGCTCAGTCCAGCCATGAGGAGCTACCATCGTGTCAATTAGGGCTTAAGAGCCTAAGAGAGGTTTGGCGGATTGCCTAAGTCGAATTTGGTATGAGCTTAGTCTTTTTGATATCCAAGGGGTTTGCTGAGTCCAATGTCAGTCCCGCCCTGCGCAGACGGCTTGAAATCAACCAGGTAGGCAATGCCCACACTGGAAGTCACGATTTGGCGCTAAGCCCTTCAATTCCCAAGAGTCTTGAATTCTGACAGGTCCGAAGCTTGGATGTGTGACGGAATCATGGTGCAAATTGAATACGGCAGGCGTAGGGTTTGCGCATGGCCACCGCCGCTCAAACCGTCGTTACGGCGGTTGGCAATGCGCTCCGATCGCTGATCGGCGCACTCGCCGTCGTTTTGGGAATGGCCCTGTGGTCAGTCGTACTCTGGTTTTGTTTCTTCTACGAACTAGGGCGCCGCCGCAAGATCGCGACCGCCTAACGCGCTGCAACTTGGTGCGGATCTTCCCAGCCGCCACCAAGCGCACGAATCAGATCGACGCTCGCGCGCAACTGCAAGGTATCGAGATTCAACGCTTGTTGCTGCGCCTGTAGGAGCGCGGTCTGCGACGTGACGACGCTCAGATAATCGGCCGCGCCTTGCACGTACAGCGCCATCGATAGATTCAAGGTGCGTTGCGCGGCATCGACCGCGGCCTTTTCCTCCCGTGCCGCATCGTTATAGTGATTGAGGCTCGCGAGGCTGTCCTCGACTTGTTGAAACGCGGCGATCACCGTGCCGCGATAGTTGGCCGCAGACGCATCGAACTCGGCGCGCGCCTCCCGCACTTGCGCACGGCGCAGACCGCCGTCAAACACGTTGAAGCTGATGTTGGGTCCGATTCCCCAAAACGTGCTCGGCGCGCTGATCAACTTCCTGAAATAAGTGCTCTGGTATCCCGCCTGACCCGCCAAGGTCAGCGACGGAAAGTAGGCTGCTTTGGCGACGCCGATGTTGGCATTGGCCGCGACCATGCGTCGCTCGGCCGCGGAGATGTCCGGTCGACGCTGCAGCAGTGTCGCCGGCACGCCGCTTGGAATCTGCGGCAACTTGATCGCGACGATCGCCGGGGCCAGCGAGAAGCTTGACGGCGAGACACCCAGCAGAGCCGCGATCGCGTGTTCCATGACCGCCCGTTGCGCAAGAATTTGAGCGAGCTGCGAGCGCGCGGCGTCGAGTTGCGTTTCTGCTTGGGCGACATCGAGACCTGCCGAAATGCCGGCATCGTGGCGCTGCTTGGTCAGGCTGAGCGCACGCGCGTAGGCCTGCACCGTGTCGGAGAGCAGCGCGCTGTCTTGATCCATGCTGCGTAGCTGAATGTAGTCGTCGACCAGTTGCGCGAGCAGGGACAGTCGCGCGTTCTCCAGGTCGGCCGCCGATGCCTCGGCATTCGCTGTGCCCGCGGCGACTTCGTTGCGAATCTTGCCCCAGAGATCGAGTTCGTAGCTGAGGCTGCCGCCGAGCGTGTTGTCATCGTAGTAACGCGGCGTCGTGGGGCCGATCAACGGAGCGCGCCGGGATTCCTGATTGCTGGAAACGCCTGCGGTGCCGCCAATCGTCGGAAACAGCGCGGAGCGCGCCTCGTCGCGCTGCGCCCTGGCCTGGGAGTAGTTGGCAAGGGCGGCGGCCAAGGAAGGATTACCGGCAATCAGCTGTTGTTCCAGCTGATCGATCTCGGCCGTGTCGTAGAGATTCCACCAGCTATCGCGCGGCAATCGGTCCGCAGGCTCGGCCTGCGTCCACTCACCCAGTTCCTTGAACGAGTCCGCGGTCGGAACCACGGGCACTTTCAACGGCGGTGCGAACGAGCAGGCGCCGAGCAACAGCAGCGCCGTCAACCAGTAACTCATCCTAGCTATGGGCATTGGCGCTCTTCGGCTTTTCGACCACGTTGACCAGGTCACCGGTCGCGACGCCGTCCGGGGGATTCTGGATCACGCGATCGGTATCGTTGAGACCCGAGGCGATTTCGACCACCGCACCCAGATCGCGCTCGACGGTCACCGGCTTGACCACGACATGATTGTCCGCGCCAACCGTCGCAATGGAGAGTCCCTTGGCGTTGAAGATCAGCGCACTCGAGGAGACGCTCAGTACTTTCAAGGCAGGGGCCACGTTCAGATGAATGCTCGCATAGCCGCCCGGCATCAGTTCGCCGGCCTTGTTGTCGACGATGATCTGCATGAGCGTCGTGCCCGTGCTCGGCGAGACGGCCTGGGCCGATGCCTCGACCACACCCGTGTAGGTCTTACCCGGGTGTTCGGGCACCTGAATCGTCGCCTGGGTCCCCGGCGGCACGCTAGGTACCGAGCTCTGCGGTACGTCCACGTAGACACGCAGCTTGCCAGTCTCGGACACCACGAATAGTTGCGCGCCGCCCGCGGCACCCGCGTTGATCAGGGCGCCAACATCGGTATCACGCGCGGTGATGATTCCATCGAAGGGTGCGACCAGTCGTTTGAATCCGGCCTGGGCGACCAGGCGATCGACGTTTGCCTGCGCAGACTTGACCTGCGCGATATTCGCATTCCAGGTAAAGGTTCGCTGGTCGACGTCTTGCTTGGCGACCGCGTCCGTGCCGGCGAGCGCCTGCCAGCGTTTCGCCGTAATCTCGGCAAGGTGCGCATTCGCCTGTGCGACGTTCAAATCGGCGCGCGCCTGGCTGAGCTGCTGGTCGAGGTCGGGCGTGTCGATCTCCGCGAGGAGCTCACCGGCCTTCACCTTGGCGCCGATATCGTGTTTCCAGTCCTTTAAATAACCCGGGACACGCGCATAAATCGGTGCCTCGATGAATGCTTGCAGCCGTCCCGGCAGGTCCAAGCCCGAACGATTGACCGCGCTGCTCGGACTCTCGACCGCGACGTTGGGCAGGGCCTGCGCCTCGGTCAAATCGTGCAGCCGCGAATTCTGCGCGGCGCGCGATACGAGTCCGTAGGCGACTACGCCGACGACGAGGATCACGAAAATCAGGCCGGCCTTGCGCAGACCGCGCACATCAGCGGGGGCTGGAGTTTGATCAGGCGGTGACATGGATATCTCCTGCATTACCCTCCGGCGCGGGCGCCGGACGGTAGTTGCGATGAACGATGCTAAAAACCACGGGAACGAAGAATAGCGTGGAGACGGTCGCGAAGATCAGGCCGCCAATGACCGCACGGCCCAGCGGCGCGTTCTGTTCGCCGCCTTCGCCGAGTCCGAGTGCCATGGGCAGCATGCCGATCACCATCGCGAGCGCGGTCATGAGCACGGGGCGCAGACGCACGAAGCCCGCCTCCAAGGCGGCCTTGGTTGAATCGCCCATCTCGAGCAGCTTTTCACGCGCGAAACTGATGACCAGCACGCTGTTTGCGGTCGCGACACCCATACACATGATCGCACCGGTCAGCGCGGGTACCGACAAGGTTGTGTGGGTGGCAAACAGCATCCAGACGATGCCCGCGAGCGCGGCGGGCAGCGCCGTGATGATCACGAACGGATCGCTCCAGGATTGGAAGTTGATCACGATCAACAAATACACCAATACAATCGCGCCCAATAGGCCGAACAGGAGGCCGGTGTAGGCGCTGTTCATGGTCGCAGTCTGGCCGACGAGTGCCACGATCGCGGCCTTCGGTTTGTCCTTGTCGTTCTTGGCCATCACCTCGCGGATATCGGCGGAGATCGCGCCAAGGTCGCGACCTTGTGCGGTTGCGTAGATCTCGACCATCGAGGAAATGTCGTACTGCGACACCACGGCATTGCCATGCGAACGCTCGATGTCGGCGATACCGCCAAGCACAGTCGTTGGCGCACCTTTCGCATTGATCGGGAGATTCTGCAAGGCGGCCAGACTGTCGATCTTGTATTGCGGCGTCTGCAGCGCGATGGGATAGGTCACGCCATTCTTCGGATTCAACCAAAAAGTCGGTGCCACCTGCGTCGAGCCTGCGAGATTGACAACCATGGAATTGGTCACGTCGGCCGCCGTGACTCCGACGAATTGGGCGCGCGTTCGATCGATGTTCACATTGAGCGCCGGGGCACGCGCGGATTGTTGGATGCGGGCATCGGCAACGCCGGGTATATGACGGATCTGCGATAACAGCTTGTTTGCATAATCGAAATCTGCGTCGAGATTATTGCCCCGGACCTGCAGGTCGATCGGCGCGGGCGCACCGAAGTTCAGGATCTGGCTCACGATGTCCGCAGGCAGGAACGAAAACGTCATGCCGGGAAAGCGGCGCGGCAGCTCGTTGCGCAAACGGGCCACGTAGTCGGCCGTGGGCGCATGTCCTTCCTTGAGCGATATCTGGATGTCGCCGTCCGACTCGCCGATCGTGCCGGTATTGTTATAGATCGTATTGATCGACGACAGGTACGTGCCGATGTTGTCGACGATCGCCGCCGTCTCGGAGGGTGGGATGATGACGCGGATAGCCTTCTCGACCTCGGCAAATTTCGCCGCCGTTTCCTCGACGCGAGTGCCGACCGGGGCGCGTGCATGCAGCATGATCTGGCCGCCGTCGACCTGCGGGAAAAAGTTACGCCCGAGAAACGGAGTCAACAGGAAGGACAGCAGCACGAATCCCAGGAAGCCGCCGATGAACAGGCGACGATGTTCGATCGCGAGCGCGAGCAGCCCGTGATAGCCGCCGCGCAACTGCATGAACTTGGCCTCGAAACCGCGCTGAAAGCGGACCAGGAAATTCGGCTTAGGCGCGCCATGCGCGGCGCTGTGGTCATGCGCCACATGCGGCTTGAGCAGATACTTCGCCATCGTCGGCACGAGCGTCCGCGACAACAGGAACGAGAAGATCATCGCGAAAATGACGCTCTCGGCGAGCGGCACGAACAGGAATTTGGCGACGCCGCTTAGGAAGAACATCGGGATGAAAACGATGCAGATGCAGAGCAGCGAGACGAACGCCGGGATCACGATCTGATTGGCGCCGTCCATGATCGCTTTTTCGACCGGCTTACCCATCTCGAGGTGGTAGTTGATGCTCTCGATGGTGACCGTGGCTTCGTCGACGAGGATGCCGACCGCGAGCGCAAGGCCGCCGAGGGTCATGATATTGAGCGTCTCACCGATCGCCGCGAGCGACGCGATCGCACCGAGGATCGACAGCGGGATCGAAGTCGTCACGATCAAGGTCGAGCGCCAGCTGCCGAGGAACAAGAGAATCATGAGGCTGGTCAACGCCGCCGCGATCACACCTTCGCGAATCACGCCTTGAATCGAGGCGCGCACGAATACCGACTGATCGCCGATCGGTTTGACCTGCAATGCATCGGGCAGCGACGGCCGCACGACGTCCAAGGCCTTCTTTATGCCGCTGACGATGTCGAGTGTCGAGGTCGTGCCGTTCTTGAATACGCTCAGCAAGACCGAGCGATTGCCATCGACGTGCACGATGTTCGTCTGTACGGCGTTGCCGTTGTGTACATGCGCAACGTCGTGCATGTAGACCATCGCGCCGTTCACGCTCTTGATCGGCAGATCGCCAAGATCCGAAATCTTCGAGGGTGCACTGTTCAAGTTGACCGTGTATTCCGAGTCGCCGATCTTTTGGGTGCCGGCCGGCGTCAGCAGGTTCTGCGCCGCCAGGGTGTTGGCGACGTCTAGGCCGGTCAAACCGCGCGACTGCAGGGCTCCCGTATCCAGGTCGAACATCACTTGGGGCGTCTTGCCGCCAAACGGATAGGGGATGCCGGCGCCCTCGACCGTGACGAGCTTCGTGCGGACGAAATTGAGCCCGAGATCGGCGAGATTCTGTTCCGTCAGGCCGTTGCCGGAGAGCGCGAGTTGCAGGATCGGCACCGTGGAGGCGCTGTAATTGACGATCAGTGGCGGCGTTGCACCCGGCGGCAACTGCTTGAGCAGGGTCTGCGAGATCGCGGTGACCTGGGCGTTCGCGGTCGCGATATTCGCCGTCGGGTGGAAGAAGATCTTGACGATACCGAAGGTCGTGTAGGAACTCGCCTCGATATGCTCGATATCGTTGACCGTGGTAGTCAGAGCCCGCTCATACGGCGTGACGATGCGACCGGCCATCTGATCGGGCGGCATACCCTGATACTGCCAGGCGACACCGATGATCGGGATGTTGATACTGGGGAAGATATCGACCGGCATGCGCATCGCGGTCAATACGCCGATGATCAGCAAGAGCAGAGCCGCGACGATGAACGTATACGGGCGGGCCAGCGCAATTCGGACGAGGGCTAACATAAGGGCTAAGGTAACGGAGCGCGGCGAACAGACCATTTCAGCGCTGTTTCAATTGAAACCGACCGATCCGTGGTTTGACATCGCGGCGCGTTGCGCCTCCCGGACTCTTGTGGTCATGGTCACGCCACGCGACATCGTTGTGTACGAAGAGGACTCGCTCACTCGCGC